>Ga0164243_10000210_pt1 | contig 131276 bp, 143 predicted proteins | sample OricompcompostOP_FD_108781 | JGI IMG/M metagenome (GOLD analysis project Ga0164243, IMG submission 108781) | Organic Plus compost microbial communities from Emeryville, California, USA - Original compost - Organic plus compost (OP) | ecosystem: Engineered > Solid waste > Mixed feedstock >...
AGCCGGTTTGCTTGGGGGTTCCAGTGTCCTTCATATGGTGCGCGAGAGAGGACTTGAACCTCCACGATATTGCTATCACTAGTACCTGAAACTAGCGCGTCTACCAATTCCGCCACTCGCGCACAAATAACAGATGTAATTGTAGTAGATACGACCTTGTTAATCAACGGTGGTTTTTACTAAGCGGATTTGCCATTCATTGACGTTTGCAAATCGGTCACTTGCAGAAACCACCGTGTGGTCATGCAATCCATATACTGGATCACGTGTGATATACAATACGCGAGGTTGGTACAATCCCACGGCTGGCGCGTCATCACGCCATGCGGTCAAGAAAGGCTTATACTTTGCAATACGCAAATTCGGATCAAGCCGTGTGCGAGCGGATTCAATTGCTTCGTCAACCACATTAGACTTGTATTCGGAGAAGTTCAGTCGACTGCTCGCCAATACGTCCGCTTGAGTACTATGCCAATACACAAACACGTCGGGGTCATTACCGATAGAAATGCCCCGCAGCAATGCATCATAACTATGTTGGGATAATGTCACCTGAAAATCATTGCTATTTTGAAGCTCGACTTTCGCATTGGCACCAATCTTTCGCCATTGTTGCTGCAACAGCTGGGTAGTTCGTGCAGCTTCCTTGCTACTTTCCGCGTATAAGGTAAACTCTAATTTTTTACCTTCTTTTTCACGGACCTGCCCTGGTCGTGCTGCGACCCAACCCGCGTCAGTAAGTTGTTTTTCGGCTTGAGCGGGATCATAACCAAATTGGGCCAAAGACTTATCGTATCCAAGTTGGCCTTTTAGTAGCGGCGCATCTACAGGTTTTGCAGCATATGGTAACGTGTTACGGATTGCTTTTGTGTCAGTTGCACGAACGAGTGCTTGACGCACGGTCTTATCAGCCAATACACCTTCGGTAGTCTTAAAGAAGGTCATCATAGCAGCAGTCTGAGGGAAGCTATAGAACTGCATTTGCTCGGAAATGGATTGGTCTGGGTCAATTAAGCCAATCATGCCGTTTAGTTCGTGCTTATTGTAGTGGTCTATGATCTGTGGCTCGGTGCGGAACGTACGTACGATAAAGGTATCAAGCTTTGGTCTGCCAGAATAATATAAATTATTGGCTTCTAATATGATCTTTTCTTCACGAGTCTCACCAGTACCATCGACAGTTAAATTCTGCCACTTAAAAGGCCCGGAGCCTATCGGCTGGCTTGTATTAAAGCTCGTTGAACGCATATCGCCCATAGGTACGGCCTCGAGCTTATGTTTTGGCACAATACCATTCGTTAAAGAATATGGGAATGATGCCAATGCGTTTGAAAGGGTAAAAACAATTGTCCGGGAATCTTTTGCTTCAACTTTTACTCCCTGCCAGCTTGCATAGAGTGGTGAGCCTGCATCAGGATTCTGAATAACCTTGTAGGTAAACAGCACGTCTTCGGCAGTCAAAGGGCGTCCATCGCTCCACCTTAAATCAGGACGCAGCGTAACGGTGTAGACTCTTCCGCGTGTATCCGGTTCCCATTTTTCTGCAAGGTCTCCGACCAACTGGTTGTTTTCGTCGTATTTTAAAAGTCCGCCAAAAAGTAGCTTTGCAATAGTACGGTCTGCCGTGCTGGTGGCGTAGATTGGATTGGCATTCGTAAATGCCCCTACGACACCTTCGGTGTACGTTCCTCCGGGAGCTGGCCGTAAATCTTGGTAGTACTTACTAAGTGAAGATATCTGTATGACCGAGCAGCCAATGATAATCACTACAAGTCCCACCCATGCAAATACAAACCGCCGGACATTCACAAGCCGCTCAAGCCTGCGAAATACAAACTGGTCTGTCTGCTGTCCAGCAGCTTCTACCTGACGGCGATGCATCCGCATCTTACGCCGAAAACGTAACCTGTGGGCTCGGCCTACCATAAATACTTATTTATAAAACTATACCTAATATCAAAGATCCGGCAAACACCATGACGAGCACGATCGTTAACTGGAAAATTGTTTTGTCAGTACCACGACGGGTAGTGTTGACCTCTGCACCACCGCCCAGCCCCGCACCCAGAGACGCACCTCGCGTTTGTATAAGGATCAAAAACACCAAAAAAACTGCCGTACCAATAGTTATGTAATTCCAAATACTCATCTGTCCTCCAAAATAGCTGTTACCAAATAGTTTACCAGCCCAATGATTACTCCCGCAAGCATAGCAGACCAAATACTTGAGACTTCCAAGGGTCCATAAATCGCACTAACCAGCATAATCATCAGTCCGTTGATAACAATCATGAAAAGCCCAAGGGTAAATAAAATAGCTGGCAAGGAAAGGATAACGATTATTGGCTTAATGACAGCATTTATAACTGCCAGGATGAGTCCGCCGATAATAATTACCCCCACACGGTCATCATATGTAATACGGTCGCCGCCAAGAAGCCCAGCTGCAATCCAAAGCCCTAGGCTACATACTAGCCACCGCACCAAAAACCTATAAAGTAACCCGGGGGAATATCTTTCTGCCATAATCTTTATGATAATTGTAAGCTACTCCAGTTTTGACGGCAAGGACTCTGACAAAATTTCTATGCCATCCGCCGTAATTCGCACATCATCTTCAATGCGTACCCCTATCTTTTCTTCAGAAATATAAATACCCGGCTCCACGGTAATAACCATATTTTCTGCGAGTGGACTATGGCGGTCATCGACGTCATGGACATCAAGCCCCAGGTGGTGTGACGCTGCATGCGGATAAAAAGCCCGTACTGCTTCAGTCGTAATACTTTTGACAAGTCCTAATTCCCTTAATTTTTCACCCATAAAGTGTTCTACTTGTTTTTCATATTCCAAAAGCAATACACCTGGTTTTAAAAGGGAGAATGCGTATTCTTGGACATCACGGACCGCTTGGTGTACCTGCCTTTGGCGTTTTGTTGGTTCACCTATGGCAACTGTCCGGGAAATGTCCGCCGCATAACCCTGGTACTCCGCGCCTATATCGAATAGCAACAATTCATCAGATGATAACACACCCTCAGACCCGATGTTATGAAGCGTGCACGCCCGTTTACCACTAGCAATGATTGGCTCAAACGCATGGCTTGAACCTTGATGTCGAAAAGCTCTCGTCAAGTCAGCTTCAACTTCATATTCATAGGTATATTTTTTAAGATTTTCCGCACCTATAACTTCATTAAGACCTTGTGTTGTTACGGCAATCGCACGCTTTATAGCCTCAATTTCCGGCTTTTGTTTAGCCATACGCATTTTAATAAGATATTCACGCAGATCAATCAATTCCAAAGTATCGTTTTTCTGCAAAAGCGACCTTCGTAACACCCATCGTGCCGGATTAGTGTACATACCGTACACGTCGATGTACTGTGGTGGCGGAGCGATCGTAGCTACCTGTTTTACACGTCGTAAACGATTTCCGAGTTGGCGCCATCCGTCTTTATAGTCCTTGATTTGTGTAATGCCCGATCGTTCAGACAGCGCCGCCGTGTTAATCTGCCCATCAAAAATATTTTGATACTCACTTCTCTTTGGCAAAATAAGGTATTCTACGTCTTGGTCTATTACCAAGATAATATCTGGATCATCAATGCCTGTGAGGTACCAGAAATTTGTATCCTGCTGAAACGGATACATTGTATCCGCGCTTCGTTGCAATTGGCCGTTTGCTGTAATAACAATTGGAGCGGTACTACCGAACAATTTACGAAGTCTCGCACGGTTATCTATAAAGAAACCAGGGGTAAACAATTCTGTCATATCCAAGACTTCAGTATAACAAATCCCTATAAATTCCCTGTTTGTTTTTCTTCTTTTTTTATTGGCCGTAAATATTGCTTAAGGATTATCGCTTTCTTTTCCCCAACTACTTTTTCTAATTCCCAATCTCTGGCCTGCATGACACCACGGACACTGCCGAATGTTTTAATGAGTTTTTTGCGTGTTGCCGGACCGATGGTTGGTATATCATCAAGCATACTAGCCGTTTGGCGCTTTGTCTTGAGTACTGAGTGATACGATACTGCAAAGCGATGCGACTCATCACGAATTCGTTGCAATAATTTCACAATGTTTGTGTTGTGCGGCACATTCACTAAAATAAAGTCTTCGCTCTCAGTGGTAAATCCCCCCAGCTTATGAAGCACTTCGGTATTTAACGTAACATTCGAACGATCTTTAGCGATAACGATTTGTTCTTCACGTTTTGCAAGACCGATAAACGGAATCTTTTCGCAGTTTGCTTCATCACGCGCCTTAATAGCTGCATCAAGTTGGCCTTTACCGCCATCAATTAACACCAAACTTGGCTTGCCCCATGCCTTTACATTCTTTTCACTCAACCGGCGTCTTAAGGTTTCATTCATATTATAGAAATCGTTGTTATGATTCTTCTTAGTCTTAAACTTACGATACTCACCCTTATTGCTAACTCCGTTCGTAAACACCACCATACTGGCAACTACGTCGCTACCCTGCATATGGGAGATATCATAGCCTTCAATCCGTTTTGGAAAATTTGAAAGCCCCAACAAATCCACTAATTCATTCAAGGCATGGTCCTTACTGATATCCAAAAATTCTTTATCGCTAAAGATAACTTGTTTGTTCAGGTTTTGCAGCGCAAATAATTGATTCCGCAACTTGGCTGCTTCTTCAAAATCCGAGGCTTTAGCAGCGCGCTTCATGTCACGTTCAATTTCTTTGACTACGCTTGTACGTTTGCCCTGGATCACCGACATCAGCTTACGCAAATTTGTCCGGTAATCCTCGAGGCTGGTCTTACCTTCCTCCAGTCCCGGATCAAGCTTTAAGTGGTAATACAAACTGGCCCGTTTTTGTCCGGGCGTACGTTTGGTAGCAAACGGAAAAATTCGCCGGAGCAGCTTCAAAGCTTGACGGACACTAGCCGTACTAAGATATGGCCCAAAGTAGCGGGCACCATCATCCAAAGGCCGCCGGGTAGTGGTTACAGTTGGATAATCACTGTCGTAATCGATTCTGATGTAAGTCATGGACTTATCATCACGTAGCAAGATATTGTACTGTGGCATGTACCGACGGATCATTTCAGCTTCCAAAAATAAAGCCTCCATCTCACTCTCAACCACCATCCAATCAGTATCGGCAATCTCAGCCACTAATGCTTCAGTTTTTGGGTCGCGGTTCCGGGATTTTTGGAAATACTGACGCACACGGTTCTTTAATACCGCAGCTTTGCCAACATAAATAATCTTGCCGGAGGCATCTTTATGGAAATACACGCCAGGCGAACTTGGTAGCTCTTTTAACTTTTTTGAGAGTTTCTCGGTCACTCTTCTATTATACTGTGCGCTGCTGCACGAATGCTATGGCCGTATCTCTATAATGATGGGCTGATCATCTTTGTAGTCTGAGTACCTAATCCAAATAGGAGTTACTTTGTAGAGTCTTGCCCGGGGATTCAGGAGAAATTTCTTTGTGCACGGCGTTTTCTTTGCGAGAAATATCTTTCTGTAATCCTCGATCTGTTCCTTTTCGACCAATTGTGCCTCACCCTCATATTGCACTGTTATCTGTTCGTTTGGGTCCCATCCAATAGTAAATGAAACCTTATTGTTAGCCTGCAAATTTTGGTACTTTCGCGTTTCAACAAATGTTTCAAAGAGTATTTCAAGGTTATTAGTTTCTGCAAATGCTACAAGCGCGCTTTGAGGTGTATTTGTTATAGTATCTACCGTAGACACTGTTGCCATAGCATTATTTGCTAAGAAGGTTTTTATCAACTGTCTTTGTTGAAGATCATTCATGATTGTAGCAATGCGTGAAGTTTCATAGTTGTGTTGTAGTTGCGAATCGTCATTTGTTGGTAACATTGCATACTTGCTAATTTGCCTGTACGCGTCCGGCCATATTTCTTAAATTCTAGACCCTGATACAAGACACCTTCGCCTTTTTCTAGAATTTCAATTTCTGGTTTTAACTCACCAATTTCAGCAATCACTTCATCAATGTCATAAGGCGGAATCAGAAAAAGCGTGTTGTATTTCCACTCCGGATCGCTTCCCCATCCTTTAGGCATTTGCTTAACAACTGTTGCTATATCATCGACAGAAAATATGACCGTTCTTACATCCAAACCAAATGTTGTATCAATAATCTTGGTGATAGCTTTTGCTAGTTTTAATTTATCGGTTTCATCTGAAGAAAATAATACATTGCCGCTATTGATATACGTCGAGACACCCGTAAACCCTGCCGCTTCAACGGCTGTCTTTAAATCAGCCATCTTTACTAAGCTTTTGCCGCCTACGTTAACTCCGCGAAGTAGCGCTACGTACCTCATGCCTGAACATATTCCGCAGATAGGTTCTTATACGCCCTCGTCGTAAACGCAAGCAACACTACAAGTAACATAATGAGGCTCGCGATCACAAATACTAAAGCGATGCCGCGGGCATCACCATCACCAAGCAGCCAACCGAATGTATCTTTCCCGGATTGCGTCTCCATATATGGTAAGATCAAAAACTCAGCAAGCGGACCGATCAAGAACGCACTGATCGGCGTGGACGCTGACTCAACACTCTGAGCAAAACCAAATACCCGGCCTTGTCTTTTGAGTGGCACGACCCGTTGAATGATTGTTTGCTCACCAGCCTCTACCATTGGCATTAGTGCCATAAATAACAAAATTCCAACCGCATACAGCCACCAGTATTCACGAATGGTAAATGTCAGGCCTAACAGTGCTACCCCAATATTGACATACAATATGGTACGCAGCGGATTTTTGCCCAATCCAAACTTAGCCACCAATGCACCGCCAATAATAAAGCCTGTGCTGGTTACACCGAGCACAATACCCCACGTTTCTACGGAAAAGAGTGTTAACCCATAAGGATCCATCAGCGCCATAAAGACACCGCCAACTAAGTTATTGAAGGTTGTAAAGAAGATAAGCCATGCCAGCCCTGGCACTGCTTTGATAGCCGCAATACTGCCTTTTAAATCTACTTTTTTATTTGCTAGTTCCGGATCATGTACAATATCTTCTTCGGGAATCCTGACAAAACTAAGGTGAATAAGTGCGAGTGCCGTGAGCACAATAGCGATCCCCAGCGTCCATCCCATACCAAGCAGCCCGATAGACAAACCACTAAACACAGAGGTCACCATAAACGCCACGCCTTGTACGGTACCAACCATGCCATTGGCTTTGTCGCGAATCTCTTTTGGCACGAGAATCGTGACTGTCGTAGATAGGGCAATGTTACGCATATTTTCTACCACTGCTCCAATCAGGATGATACTCGTGAATATCCAAAACAGCGGACTTGTCCAATCAACCAATGCCGCCTTGGAAGAAATGACATACATAACACCAGCGAGCGCGAATGCCACAAACGTAAAGACGCTCGAAAACATCATTACTTTTTTCTTCTTATTATGGTCAACGATGGTACCAAAGATAATACTGAAGATAGCTACGAGTAGCATGTACGAGCCGCCGATAATGGCTGTCGCAAGTACCGACTTTGTTTCTAGATACACCCAAAACGTCAGCGCAAACCACAAATAACTCGTGGTTACATTAGCAATCAGGGTGTTAATAAGAACGTTATAAAAGTTTTTCATTTTCCTTCCAGTATACGCTACGCAGAAGCGCCGACTTTCATTTTTTCGCGGCACTCTTTGGAGTGATACAGCAGACTTTTATCTTTTTTACAATTATCACAAATAAGCACTAGTCGATTACATGATACATTAGCGCAGTTTTCGTAATTACTCGTCTTACCTTTACAGTGTACACATTCACCAATGTCCTTGGATTTATCCGAAAAACGGTGATTCATGCGGTTATCAAAAATATACAACGAGCCTTCCCAGAGTCCTTCATCACCGTATTTTTCACCGTATTTCACAATGCCGCCATCAATTTGATAGACCTCTTTAAATCCACGATTTTTCATGAGAGCACTCAGTGGCTCGCACCGAACACCACCAGTACAATAGGTTACCACTGGCTTGTCTTTAATGTCATCATATTTACCGCTCTCAATTTCTGCGACAAAATCGCGTGTCGTTTTCGTATCTGGCACTATAGCATTTTTAAACTTACCGACTGCTGCCTCGTATGCATTACGTCCATCAAAAAATACAACCTCATCGCCACGCTCTTCAACGAGTTTATGGAGCGCCTCAGGCTTCAAATGTTTGCCACCGCCAACCACACCTTTTTCATCCACTTTAATTTCATCAGGTGTATCAAATGCCACCAACTCAGGTTTCACCTTCACGCTCAATCTTGGAAAATCATTGCCAGTCCCATCACTCCACTTATACATAATTCCCTTGAAGATAATTGAGCGGTTCATTTCACGCTTGTATTCACGAAGATTTTCAATATGGCCGCCAAGTGTACCGTTAATACCATGTTTGCTGATAATGATACGTCCCTTTAGCTCAAGCCGACGGCAAAGTTCTTTCTGCCAACGCATTGTCATTTCCGGATCACTTACCGGTACAAATTTGTAATACAAAATCACCTTGTTCATATCAAGGAGTTATTATACCACTTTTTGTGTTTGTAATACCTTATATTCACGCCAAACTAAACCTATGATAATGACATCAAGTACCACGAAGAGTCCTATGCCGATTGTGGGGTGACGTACCAGGATATACGCTTGATATACCAAAAATGCTGTTAGGATAACCAAAGCATAGGGATATGCCCACAAAATTTCTTTCAGCAGGCAGTATACTAGCACTAACTTAACAATCCCATGCAATAACAAGAAGATAATAATAACCGTTAGGCCGCTTTTCGTAAGGTCAGTGTCAAGCTGGCCTACATAACGCGTTAGCCACTGACCAACAAGCCCATGATGATGCTGTGATTCATGCAAAACATGTTGCAGCACGGTATGTGCCAGAGTTGGTGTAATTAATAAAATCAAGCCAGCAAGTAATTCCACAAGTCCATCAAACCCCTTAATGGCGACCCCCGCGAAATAGGCTTTATCGAGCAAAGTTTTTGGCGATTGGGCTGTTTTTTCCATCTACACCCATTGTAACAATTTGTATATTGCTTGACGTCAGTGGTATAATTGATGTCATTATTACAAATGTGATAGAAAGGGCGATGATGACAGTACTTTTCATCAAGCGACAGACGTTGAACGCCCTTATGGGCTACTAGCCCTTTAGTATTTGAACTTGTACCAAGGCTACAGCGTGAGTAGTCAGTAAAAATAAACTAAATCTAAAACAATTCAACCAAATTTAAACGAGTTAGGAGGTTTATGTAATGGCACATGATGCCGCCCATATAGATATGCGAAAAGTCATACAATACCTGTTACGGGAAAGTTTTAAGGATAGGAAATTATTTATTGTCCTTATTATGCTACCCATTAGCACACTTTGTATTAGTACTGCTTTGCCTTATATAGTTAGCAAGATATTGGCAGGTTTAGCTCAAGCAGGGGCTCATTACGATTGGCAAGTAATGCTTATTTACTTTGTTGTATTTGCCCTTGTAGGAGTAGTGGCTAATCGCATAGGTTTCTTACTACTTTTGACCATTCAGGCGCGCACGCTTGAAAGAGTCCAGAATGACGTACTCCATAATCTTCTTAAAAAGGGAAATGATTTTTATGCGAATCACATGACTGGAAAAATCACTTCTGACGCAACAGGGCTTGGGAGTGCATTCATTCAGTTCCAAGACGTCTTGGCGATTAATGCGATCCCCTTTGTAATAACCATGGTTGCAGGTATCCTGCTAGTCCTTGTCAATTCGGTAGTACTCGGTATAGGTCTTGCTGTCATGACGGCATGTGTTGTTGCTGGCGCCCTATATTCCAGTCACAAACGGGCTCCATTACGTGAAGCACGCCATGAGGCGCAGCGGCAACAACGAGGTTATTTTGCTGATATCATTATCAATAATCAAGCAGTTAAAACTTTTGCACAAGAACGATATGAAGAAAAGCAACATGGTCATTTAAATAGGTTGCTGCGAGATCATAGACTAACAGACTGGAGGCTTGTAAGTATTGACGGAAATAACCGAATCATTATTATTCTGCTGCTGCAAGCACTATTTGTCACCCTGATAGCTATTAATGTCAGCAGAGATCCGGCACTTCTTGCCACGGGAATTTTCTCATTTGCATTTACTATAACGTTGAGTAATCGGTTATTTGAAATAAGCACTATGATCCGTCAAGTGGAGCATGCAATCACTGAAGCCTCTTCTATGGTAGAGATTATGGATGTACCGCCGAGTATTAGCGATGCCCAAACCGCAAAAGCACTGGAGGTTACAAACGGCGATATAGTATTCGATAATGTTCACTTCGCATATGAAGAATCTCAAGGTGATAAATTATTCGCAGACCTAAATCTTGCTATTAAAGCAGGTGAAAAAATAGGACTCGTCGGACATTCTGGAGGCGGGAAAACGACCATAACCAAACTTTTATTACGCTTTATCGATGCCACAGAAGGACAGATACTGATCGATAACCAAGATATTGCCCAGGTAACCCAAGAAAGTTTGCGTCGAAATATCTCATACGTTCCTCAGGAACCCTTACTCTTTCACCGAAGCCTTAAAGAAAATATACGATACGGTAATCAGACAGCCACTGACAAGGATATTGAACATGTAGCTAAGCTTGCGCATGCCCATAAATTTATAGCAAATCTGCCAGATGGTTACGATACATTGGTTGGCGAACGTGGAGTGAAATTAAGTGGCGGTCAGCGACAACGTGTCGCGATTGCCCGAGCAATGCTTAAAGATGCACCGATCTTGCTTCTTGATGAAGCAACGTCGGCATTAGACAGCGAAAGCGAAATATTAATTCAGGACGCTCTTTGGAAATTAATGGAAGGTAAAACCGCAATCGTAATCGCGCACCGCTTAAGCACTATTCAGCGAATGGACCGCATTATTGTACTTGAGAACGGCAAAATAATTGAACAAGGGCCACACAAAGAACTGCTCAAACAAAACGGTACCTATGCTAAACTCTGGTCACATCAATCTGGAGGATTTATAGAGGAATAAACTATGATCAAATTTCCTAGCCTACAATTCGATAAAAAAACTGCCCATGAAAATATTGCTACCGGACTCAAAGTCTTGGCGATTGCATGGCGCGTCCGTAAAAGCGGCGTTATCGCATATTTCATTGCAGCACTCGCCGAAATTGCCGCTTCAATATTAACAATTTACGCATCGGCTCAGCTGGCTAATTTGCTGGCTCGGTACATTGCCGGCAAGCCAACGGGAGAGATTTGGTTTTGGCTATGGGTAGACATAGCAGCAGCGGCTACAATTGCCTTGGCTTTCTGGGGTATGCAATTTAGCAAGCGTCTCATTTACTTCCGGGTAAGCAGTTGGGCAACCAGAACGTTTATGGGTGCTGTCTGTAATATAGATATTGATGACTTTTACGATGAGAAGGTACGCAATCAAATTAATAAAGCCCAAAATGGATATACCTGGCAAATTTCAAATCTAATAGATTCGTGCCTGGAATTGATATATGGCGTCCTTCGCTTCATGGCTATCGCATTCGTGGTTGCCCAAATTACCTGGTGGCTCATACCAATCATTGCCATCTTTCTTGTCCCGACGCTTCTCACCGAAAATCGTCTGGCAAAAGTTCAATGGTTTGTTTGGGACACCAAGGGTGATGATCGCCACATATTTTGGGGTATCGAGTGGCTGATACGCCAAGCCAAGAGTCAAATGGAGCTTCGCAGCTCTCAGGCTCGAAATTACCTACTCCATAAAATCGAGGTAATGGATAAAAATTTCTACCGCACACAAGAACGAGAATACCGCAAGCTTACAAAGATTAGTGCCCCTTCAAAACTATTGGAAGTTGTCGGTACAGCAGTTGGTTCGATCGTACTATTGCGGCAATTTCTCGGCGGACAAATTTTACTCGACCGATACCTTTTCCTTTCAGGAGCGCTTCTTCGAGTGGGAGGAGCTTTGAATGCAATATTTGGTACCTTAAACCGCATGCAGGAACCGCTTTTGTTCGCTAAAAATTTCTTTGAATTTGCAGCAAATAAACCAACCATTGTCGATAAGCCTGATGCAATTCAGCTGCCAAAAGTAAGCGCTCCGCAAATTGTTTTTGAAAATGTTAGTTTCACTTATCCACGGCAACAGCAGCCAGTTTTCACAAACTTAAATCTTACCATTAACGCTGGCGAACATATCGCCCTTGTTGGTGAAAATGGAGCTGGGAAAAGTACACTCATTAAATTACTGCTGCGTTTTTACAAACCAACCGATGGACGTATTTTAATCGACGGACATGATATCCAAGATATCGCTATAGAAACATGGTACGCTCAACTTGCAACTCTATTCCAAGAATTTAACATGTATCCGTTCCCTATAGATGAAAATATCTACATAGCGAACCCTGAAACCAAAGAAGATAAAAAACGGCTCAAAGAAGCAGCCAAATTCAGCGACGTAGATGCAATGGTTAAAGACTACAAGCACGGCTGGGAAACAGTACTCAACAGCAGCTTTAAGAAAGGTATTGAACCGAGTGGTGGGCAGTGGCAGCGTGTGGCACTCGCCCGTGCGTTTTACCGCCATGCAAATGTATTAATTCTAGACGAACCGACAGCAGCCATCGACGCCAAAGCTGAATATGACATCTTCAATAATATTTTTGACCACTACAAAAACAAGACTGCAATAATTGTCAGCCACCGCTTCAGCACCGTACGACGGGCACACCGAATCCTGGTCGTGGATGACGGTAAAATTATTGAACAAGGCTCCCACTCAGAACTTATGGCACAAAACGGCCTTTACTACGAACTCTTCACGAAACAAGCTGAAGGCTACCGTGATTAAATGGCCTTTAGTTAACACCTGAGGCAAGTTCCCGTATGGCATATTTTTCTAATAGATTGCCCTGTAAAGACTGTAGATACTGGAACCTTTCGGCAAACTCCTTTTTTCCCATTTCAAAAAAATGTCGACTGTCCGCACTGGCCTTTAACTCATGAGCCAGTTCAGCTTTTCCAGAATCTAGCGCCATACGGATACAACGCTGCAACATCATCTCAGCCTCCCATACTTCGTCTTCATCCAGTAGCTCTTCCCGCTCCTTTTGCCTTTCTACCATGTTCCGGTGGTATGCCACTCCTAAAGGAGTGACTCTTACATTTGTGATTACATTAGACGAAGACCTAATGTAACTGCTCCTTTTATGCTGCACCTCGATGAATTTTTTGACTGCATGTAGGTCATAGAGACGTCGAACCAGCGCATCATGACTGATGCCAAGTTCCGTGGCCAGTTGCTCCACTAACAATGTTTCATTCCCATTAGCCATAAGCCAGGCGCTGCCACTAATATCATCATATGGTACCTCTTCGAGTAGATGCTCGATTAATCTAAATGATGTACCTCTAAATTGCTTCGGCCTACTCTCTTTATTTATATACTCTGGATAAGCTTTTAACAAAGCTATGCATTCACGTCCTTCATCCGTTAAGACAGTTCTTATTTGGCCATCAGATTGTACGCTAGCCGAAAATAGCCCTTTTTCTACCAATGAATTAAATGCCTTCAAGTAATTAGCCGGTGCGGCTCCATGTATACCGCGTGTTAATTCAATATGTGGTTTTTTGCCTAGCAGTTCGCCACCACGTAACTCCATTTCTGCGAGTAGTTCGGCCATACGGTATCCATATTTGCGATAAAGTTTGGGCGCTCTTCCTTCGGAATATTTTGGAGGAATAAGCTCATGCGGGGGCACTGCAGGTATTAACTCTTGTTTAGTCTCCTCAGGAACCGAAGTTTTTTCATTGACCTCTGGAGGAAATTCATCAGGAAAGAAAAACGCTCCTGCTTTTGGTCCTATCGATAAACACGGCTTCCCATTTTGAATATAACCATGTGCTTTCCCCTCTTCTACAAGGTGCTGTATATCCTCAAGAGATATGCTGCTATTTGTTTTACCTAACCCTTTATTGACCATACGATGTAGGTAACTTTTTTGCGCTTCAGGGTCTTCGATAGAGAATTGGCTAAACTGACCAAGAGCTAAGAGTAATTTATGAAAGGGCTCTAAGGTAGCAAATTCTTTTTGTGAATAACTGCTTTCAACAATAAATCCCTGGCCTTTAAAAGAAAACCTAAGAACTCGACTGTTGCCATCACCTTCATAAGAGGGATCTTCCTGTTTAAAGGATTGCGTCTCTATCTTCGCCGAGTACCCGACCTGACTCGGCTGTGCGCTAAAAAAGGCCTATCCTCAGGCTCTCGTCTATACCCTGGTACGGGATCAGGATCCCTTTCAAGAGCCTTTGCAACTCGACGAGACACCCCCAGTACTGTTGATCGGGGGCTATTGATACGCACTATGTCACCTTCCTTCAACTCTTTCGGCGCTTCTGACGTATCTTCTCTGTCCGGTTGTTCACCTTCCACCTGAGGCTGGGTCGTATCACCATTACTAGCCTGATGTAATACTTCAAGTACTTCTGACGTAACAAACGGCTTATCAACGTAGGCTAGAAGTGTTTCCACATTCAAGGTTATTGCGTGTGAGCGGGTTGCATATTCATGTTTCTTATGAAGCTTCACGATACCCAGACCACTTTCACCTAAGTAAGATACGGCATTGCTCCAAGCGCGCAATTCCATTCTAAGTTCATCACGAATAAATCTACCGACATTAGGGTGACGCACTGTTTGCTCAGGTTGCTTCAATAGGTATAAGAGTATCTCTGCATATCGCTTTTGAGTAGGCGTCAGCTCTCTACTATTTGTTTTGGAGTTCTCCTCAAGAGGCACGGAGACGGGATCTTCAGGGATAGGTGTTTGACTATGGTTCTCTATTTCCTGTTTAGATATTTCGTCGGCCTTCGAATTAACTGATGGCATAGAACACGTTTCAGGTTGACTTGACTCTACGGATCCAGCGTTTTCCTGTGGTGCATCTAGAAGCTCTTGTAAGCGACCAATTTCCTCAGTTTTTTTCAAAAGCTGAGCATTCAACTCTTGTACTTGTACTCTTAATTCTCTTTCACGAGAATTTGCTCTATCAGTTTCTACCGGTGCATGCGTAGACACACTATAATCTGGCACTTCATTTGAAAAATGAATTTTTATAGATTGGCCATCCAATTGACCTGCATAAGTATGTCGCCCCGACTCCATAATTGATTATATTTTTAATAGATTTCTAAAAATATGCAAGCCCAAAACGGCGTGTTTAGCACAACGTTAACGTACTTATTTCGTGTCGAGCGTCATATGACAACGTCATTTGTTTTCACGATGTTTGTTTATTTTACATCGCATTGTAATCTTATATAATAAGTTTCATTGGCTTTAATGAGGAAAGTAATATGCTGTCAGCGGATACCCGTAACAGCACCCCTAGAAATAGGTCTCAATACTGCCAATTAACGAACTCATCGTGGTTTTTGAGCTATAAAATGGAGCATCTGCCCTGAGCCACGGATATTATCATCTTTACCTTGTTCGTATTCAGCCTCAACAAGCGCCTCTAAAAATTCTGGGTCAACCATATTGATACGCGTATTATCTTGATCAGAAAAGACTCTTACTCCGCTCCACCGCAAAACCTTGGCCCCTGCCTGCTGCAACATTTCCTGTAGTTCTTCTGGTAAGAACGCGACCCTTTCTTTGCCAACGTTATTCTCTACTGGTTCACGTGCCTGGAATTTGCGAATATCTTCAATGGGAGCTTTCTGGTGAAAAAGTCTCGCACGTGCTCCATGATAGCCCTTTTCGAGAAGCGAAACATGACCCCCTGGTTTTACCAAGTTTACTAGGCCTTGAATAAAATCCTTTGGACTGGGCGTATACATAGCTACGCCGTGGGACAATACTAAGTCGAAGTCTCCTACTTGGGCAGAAGGAATGTCAGCCATAGTGCCCTCAATTAACTGAACAGACTCACCAAGATTACTTTCCTCGATTCTACGACGTGCTTTGGCTTGTTGTCCTTTTTCAGGTTCTACAAGTGTCACTGCATGACCTAAACGAGCTAACCACACCGCATCAATAGCCGCACCTCCACCAATATCTGCTACCTGTAGCGGCCCTCCTTCTACTATCTCTTGTAAATTACGATGTGTTACTTCGTAGCGGACATGTCCTCGCACATCATGTGCATATTCTGCAAATCTTTCAGCCGCTCCGGCAAAGATTTTATCGGATGAAGGCATAGCAGACGCCCCTTTCTTGGTGTATTACTGTTTAGTAGGATTGTGCCCTTGATCTTTATCTTCAAATTCTTTTTTACCACCTGGTCGTTGCTCATCTTCCTGAGTACCCTCTTCGGCAGTACTCTCATGCTCAGACTCAACTTCAGTCTCATCACCTGGCTCAGCATCACCACCTGCAGCATCATTCGCAGCAGCCAAAGCGCTTGGCTCAAATACGGTTGCGAGTGTGGTAGTTTCATCTGTTTTTACCGTAACGCCATTTGGTACCACCAGATCAGCGACCGTTGCTTGATCGCCAACTTCAACCAATTTTTCACCATCAAATTCAAGGGCAGCTGGTAAGTCCTTTGGTAGTGCTTCAACCTCTACAACTTCTGTGTTGTGGAGCACGATCAAACCGGCACGCTCGGCTGGAGTTGATTCATTTTCTTCAGCCAATTTAATATGTACCGGTACTTCGGCAGTTACTTTTTCATTCGCACGAACGGCATTAAATACCACATGGGTAATGAGCTGATTCTTTGGATGTAATGTTACGTCTTTAATAAGTGCCGTATAAGTTTTACTGTCTACCTTTACTTGAACCGGATGGTTCTTGCCAGCTTTTTGATAGGTTTTCAAAATGTCTAAATGCGGGCCAACGACGACAATTGATGGTTTACCGTGGTCATGAATGACTGCCGGCACGTTGCCTTCACGGCGTAATTTATTAAGTCCTTTGCCCACGACTTCGCGTGGAGCGAGTGTAATACTAATTGTTTCTTGTGACATGCGTTCCCCTCTCTGCTTGAAAAAATCCAAGCGTTAATTAACATCCCACACCTCTATTGTAACAAAAACATAGACGCTTTGGGCTAAAGCAGGTAAGCTAGTAAGGATGTTTGAACTCTTACAAACTTTTGCCCTCTTCGGTATCGACCCTGAATCCATCGCCCAAGCCGGTTTATGGCTCATTGCATTAATTATCTTTACTGAATCAGGACTACTTATAGGATTTTTCCTACCGGGTGATACGCTCCTCATTGCTGCCGGTGTACTAGCCGCTCAAGGCGTGTTACCAATAGAATGGACCATTATCACCATTGCTACGGCAGCTATTGTTGGCGATAACGTCGGCTATACCATCGGGCAATATTCAGGGAAGAAACTATTCCATAAAAAAGATGGTGTCCTATTCCGTCACGAATATGTCGAACGTGCCCAAGAATTTTATGAAAAACACGGTGGCAAAACCATCATCTTAGCTCGTTTTATACCTATTATCCGTACCTTTGCGCCGATGGTTGCGGGTATCGGCCGAATGCCCCGTGGAAGGTTTTTCTTTTATAACGTTATTGGTGCCATCATCTGGAGCACCAGCGTAACCCTACTCGGTTATTGGGTCGGCAGTAAAATTCCAGGAATCGGTGATTACCTAGAATACGCGATTATCTTCGTAGTTTCGATGTCATTGCTGCCAGCAATCTGGCATATCGTCCGTGATGAGAAATCCCGGAATATGATCATGGCAAAGTTACGAAACTTTCGGCGATAGGTTTTCTTCAACCGGCGCAACAAACATTCTTGCTCGCTCTCCATTAATCCTTCCGTTAGATATTCGACGCCCCTCCGTAACAATATCTTCTAAATCGGGGTCGACCGCAAACTCACCCATTAGCTCTACCGTCCTAACCCGCAGCGGCGAGCTTAATGCTACGCACCTATAAATACGTTCATCCAGAAGAGGCATTGGCGCTATGTCGGGATCCGGAAGAGAGGTATCAAGCGTAAAGAGTTCATCTGTAATATCTGAATCTATGTCGGGATTTGTAACTACATCAACCAAGCTTTCAAGTATGGGCCGTGTGGATATGTACCTGCCGCTCGTATCAGTTAAACGCCGACGTATATCAGGGGGGTTTAAATTTCTAACGACTTCTCTTAGTCCACGCCACATTAATCTTTCTGCACCAGCCACGAGTACTTCTGGATCGCTCTGTTCATGGAGCTTCTCCATAAAGCGTTGGGCATTGGGATCTTTTGGCGGCCTGTCCAGCAGGGCAAGAGATACCACGTGGTTAGGGTTATAAATCATAATTACACCCGTCGCATAGCGAAGGTAGGCTTGTTCAGCCCGTTCCATATCTTCATGTGAAGGTGTCCACAATTTATTCATAGTAGCCATGGTGCAATCTTAACTTATTATTAATTTAAGAATAAGTTAGTTTTTACACAAATAGCAAGCACAAGCAGATTATAGATCCATGTAAAAAAATCGTGCTTAAAGCATTTTCTTCAGGAATTGACCGGTATAACTTTCGGGTACTTTGGCAACCTGCTCTGGTGTACCCGTTGCAATGACACGGCCACCACCACTACCGCCCTCAGGACCCATATCGATGATATAATCGGCAGACTTAATAACATCCAAATTATGTTCAATAATCACCATACTATTTCCTGCGTCTACGAGCGCATGGATAACTTGCAGCAGCTTATTAACATCTGCCATATGAAGACCTGTAGTTGGTTCATCAAGAATATACAACGTACGTCCAGTTGCACGGCGAGACAGTTCAGTTGCAAGTTTTACACGCTGTGCTTCACCTCCAGATAATTGTGTTGCTGGCTGACCAAGCGTGATATAGCCTAACCCTACATCTACCATAGTTTGTAATTTACGTGCAATTGCCGGGATATTTTCAAAGAATTCCAAACCTTGTTCACAAGTCATTTCAAGTACGTCACTAATGGTTTTACCTTTGTAATGGATTTCTAAAGCTTCACGGTTATAGCGTTTGCCATGGCAAACCTCACATGGCACATAGACATCCGGCAAGAAGTGCATTTCAATCTTGATAATGCCATCACCTGCACAGTTCTCACAACGACCACCTTTTACATTAAAACTAAACCGTCCCGGGCCATAGCCACGTAGCTTTGCTTCAGGAGTGTTGGCGAACAATTCACGGATTGGCGTAAATAGGCCGGTATATGTTGCGGGGTTTGAACGTGGTGTTCGGCCAATTGGTGACTGATCGATGACAATCGCTTTATCTAGTTCTTTAATGCCCTCAATGTCATCATGCTTACCTGGCACGGTATTGGCACGGTGCAAACGAGCTTGTAATTCTTTGGCGAGAATATCGTTAATCAGACTTGATTTACCCGATCCGGATACACCACTAACCACCACTAATTTTCCAAGTGGGATATCCACATCCACGCCTTGAAGATTGTGTTCGCGCGCACCTTTGATGACAATATTTTTACCATTTCCCGGTCGACGCTTCTTTGGTGTCGCAATGGTTTCGGTACCGTTCAAATACTGTCCGGTAATGCTTTTCGGATTTTGCGCTACTTCCTCGGGCGTACCATGCGCCACTACATGGCCACCATGTATCCCAGCGCCCGGGCCAATGTCTAATAAATAGTCTGCGGTGCGAATCGTGTCTTCATCATGCTCGACCACTATTACGGTATTGCCTAGATCACGCAGATGTTTCAGGGTCTTAATAAGTCGTTCGTTATCACGTTGATGCAGACCAATACTCGGTTCATCCAAAACATACAACACACCTTGCAGACCAGAACCGATTTGCGTCGCCAAACGAATACGCTGCGCTTCACCACCAGATAATGTATTGGCGCTGCGAAGCAATGTTAGGTAATTCAAGCCGACATCTTGCAGGAAACTCAGACGAGCGCAAATTTCTTTCAAAATTTGATGGGCGATATGCTTTTCCTGGTCGCTCAAATGCACTTCATCGAACCAGCCCAGTGCATCGTCAATCGACATGTCACTAATATCCATAATGGATTTTCCGTGGACGGTGATTGCCAAAACTTCTGGTCGTAAACGTAAACCCTTACACTTATAGCATGCACGCTCCTGCATAAAGCGCTCAATATCTTTACGCATAAATTCACTCTCGGTCTCTTTGTGGCGACGTTCAAGGTTTGGAATAACACCTTCATAAGTCGTATCGAATGCCCTGCCACTTCCGAGGCTTACACGATATTTTTCATTGCCAGTACCATACAAGATACGGTCGAGATTTTCTTTGCTCAAATTGGCTGTTGGCTCATGGATACTAAAGCCATATCGGTCTGCTACAGCCTGGATTTTTTTCATATACCACGCGTCTGTGTTAATACGATTGAACGGACGGATAGCCCCTTCTGCGATAGTCAGACGACCATTTGGAATCACTAACTCCGGGTCTACTTCCAGTCGCGAACCAAGACCCGTACACACCGGACATGCACCATGCGGGCTGTTAAAACTAAAGGTACGTGGCTCTAATTCCGGGATTGCTACTTCAGGATGCTCAGGACATGCATAGGCTAATGAATATTCAAATTCTTCATTGGTATCAGCATTCACTATCCGCATACGCTCATCACCAACTTCTAGGGCTTGTTCAACGCTTTGCGCCAAACGACTGCGATTGGCTTCGTCATTCGTCAAACGGTCAACCACAATATTAATAGTGTGCTTATATTTTTTATCCAATGTCGGGAATTCATCTAACGCATAGATGACACCATCTACTTGAGCACGAGCGAAGCCGGCGCGGCTGTATTGTTCGGGGATATGCTCAAACGCGCCTTTTTTATCGGTTACTACTGGTGCTAATACCATCAACCGTGCACCATCTGGCATTGCGGTAATCTGGTCAATAATCGCTTGGGTAGTTTGGCGAGTTACCGCGCGACCACAGACTGGACAATGCGGTATGCCGATACGTGCAAATAATAGACGCAAATAATCATAAATTTCGGTGACCGTTGCTACCGTACTGCGTGGGTTCCGACTGGTAGATTTTTGATCTATTGAAATTGCTGGCGACAAACCATCAATTTGATCAACGTCAGGCTTCTCCATAAGCCCTAAGAATTGGCGAGCGTAGCTACTGAGGCTTTCGACATATCGCCGCTGCCCTTCTGCATAAATCGTGTCAAAAGCAAGGCTGGACTTGCCCGAGCCGGACAAACCGGTAATAACCACCAGCTTGTTCCGCGGTAATTCCACGCTAATATCTTTGAGGTTGTGCTCTCGCGCCCCCTTAACAACGATTTTCTCACTCATAAAACGGACTTAATTATACGCGAAAATAAGCCTTTTTACTAGTGTAGCCTATTCTTATGAAAGTAACGCTCTTTGAGATATATGCTCAGCTCGTGCCTTTTGGAATATTTTATTGAGCGTCTTGTCTTCTAATTTTTTTACCTGTGCCCGATTCAAACCAAGCATTTTACCAATAGCATCATATGATAAGTCGCTATCTCCTACGGGAGTAGCATTAACTTCTTGCGACAACGTAAGATCATAGCCCTGGCGGGCAAGTTCAGTTCGTGCTTCAATAATAGCTGGGATCTCTACGCCATAACGGTAGCCTAATAGGACTAATTCTCTCGGACTTAACTTTGCTTGACGCAGAAGCCCCTCAAGCTCTACTTGATCAGACATAATATCCATCTGATACTCAATATCACTATCAAGACTTGGGTCAGCTGTTAGTTCACCTCGTGTTGTTTTCCCATCTTCTAATACAGGCATATCTAGGGAGTCCATTTCCAACCTACCAAATCGCTGCAGCAACTCTATATCTGCTTCAGGTCTGTCAAGGTGTTCTGCTATTTGACGATTAGTTGGTCTTTCCTCATGTTCCTGCTCGTATTCATCTACAAATTTGCGCATTTTTTGCGCTCGTTCATGTATAGGAACCGGCAGTCTGATCGCTCGTACCTTATTCGCAATAGCACGCGTTATATTTTGGCGAATCCACCACGTCGCATACGTAGAAAACTTAAATCCCTTACGTTCATCAAACCTTCTTACAGCCGTGATAAGCCCCATATTTCCTTCGGTTATTAGATCACTCGTATCCATGCCACCTGAATGGGCATAGGTATATCTATTAGCAATATTCATCACTAATCGTAAATTACAGTTACAAAATACTTGATGTGCTGCAACAAATTTAAGGAAAAGCTCTTTCTCCTCAGCAGTAGGAATAACCCTATTTTCAGCTATCATTGCGTTGACCGCTTCGAATCCTCTACGTAACCTTTGGCCAAGAATGACTTCTTCTTGAGCATTGAGCAATTTGTATTGTGCGGCTTTTTGAGAATAATGCTGGAGTTCTGCCTTTATAGGTCGGGCCTTGGGATCTTTATATCTATTGACAAGTCGAGCAACTTCAGGATGTTGACCATACTTTCTAATAAGCATTTCTGCTATCCGATCTTTTCTTGCGGATGCTTCAGCATCTTCAATCACTTCTTCGTCATCAGCGCCGGGCCTGGTAACTTCCTCGATATTAAGGCGATCGAATGATTTCTTCTTACTGATGGCTCTGCTGGCTTCGTCAAAGCCAAACGAAGGACTTACGCTATAGCATGAGCCTCCCCTTTTGCTGTGTTGTTGAATAACTGGTTCGCCAGCCGCTGCATTAATCAATATCATGAGATCTTGTATTCCCCTTACAAACGCTCGTTTCTGCGCTCCTGTTGAACCTTCTGGATGAAAGCCACGCCTTACTACATCAGCTTGCCTGATTCGTTCTTGGTCGCGACGCAACATCATAAGGGCGTTAAAAATAAATAACTTATGGCCCGTTAAAGCAACAACAAAACTATTAATTCGCACCAGCGTATCCCCTACTACCTCAATTGGTATGTCGTACCGCATATGAGAATCATTCGCTGGCACCACAATTCTTTCGTAGAAATCAGGGCGGTGCTCTTCCGGTGCTGTGTTTCGTTCTCTTATTCGAGAAACACCATTGGCAACCGCATGTGGACTTAAGCCATTCGGTATACGCTCATTATCACCAGTTATTAACTCCTGGTCAGGTACACCTGCGCTCAACGTTTCATGCTCATGTAGTGGCGCATCTTCAGGTATAACAGTTCCTTCAAATCTGGATATCTGATGAGCCATATTGATATCTTTATATACTCACATTGCATTTGCAAGCACAAGTGATATTAAATTTTCCTAAACTTTTACTTTGTAAATGAAAGACACCGGAAGAGACACTATTACTACGAGATATTTATCAACGTGCAAATAACTTTTCTTTTCTATGTACTATATAATGAAAGTATGGCTTCATTGAAACAAGGGTGGTATAAGATTCCGGCGACGGTTCGCAAACCACTCATTTTTATTGTCGGATTTGCGGTCGTGGCAGCCGGACTTGTGATGCTGGTTTTTCCCGGTCCAGGGTGGGCAGCCATTTTCTTAGGCTTTGCTATTCTTGCTACTGAGTTTGCATTTGCCGAAAAAGTCCGTGACTGGTTAATCCAATTCCTTAAAAATCTTATCCAATTTGGTTTGTCAGAACTGAAAAAACCCTGGCATTTGCCTTAATTTTCCCTCTTAAAGCATAAGCACTTGTGAAATATTATTGATTTAATTGCAATTTAATTTTTATAGGCTTATAATGCGGTTCAACGAATTACTTCTTTAACACACAAAACAGGAGCCGCATATGCAAGAACTGCTTGTACTCGGGTTGATCCCCGGGACTAATATTCAAATTACCTTCGCCCTTTGGCTATTGTTCGTGTGCGCAATCGCCGCTTGGGCCTTTGGCGTTATCGCCCATCGATACAAACTTATGACGATCCTGATTATTACTGCCATAATTATGCAGCAGACTCGTATTCGTCAGATACAGGCATAATACTTTGTCCGTACAGTTGTAATTCTTCGAGTAAATATCGCTTATTTTGGGTGAGCCGCGGATCATCCGCCAATTGCTCAAGCCGCTTGAAATACTTGGCTAACTTGGACGAGGTGCCGCCTTGCATGAGGCTCTGTTGTATATGTTTCTCCCATGCAACCCGCTCTTCGTCCTGTAAGTTATCTGGAAAATTGCGCGCCTTATACAGCGGTACCAGTGCCTGCAACCGCGGGTCATGGAATTCATCAATAAAGCCGGTGAGTTCATCGGGCGAGGCTGCCCTAAAGGCATTTTCAAGGCTCCGATCATGGTCATCAAAAAATCCGTCATACAGCTGCGCATCTACTATGATTTGATCACTCAGGAAACTGGCTTGCTGTGCCTCATCTAAAATCTCTACCGCCTTTAGTAATTTCTGAGGCCAGCCTTTCATGCTGGCGAGCGTTTTAGCATGCGCCCTTACTTCATCCAGATTGATCTTGAGTCGCTCTTGGCTTTTTTCATCCAATACGCTTAACGGCGCAATTGCTGGACAGGTATTAAACCGTATGGCCTTTACCGGCAGTCTTAGTTCGGTGCTGTCTTTTTTCCAGCGCCATGCTTCCACCAATTGTTCGGGGGTATAGTCTTTGTACTGCGCAGGATCATAGCGCAAATCGTACACATAGGCATTCTGCTTAGTCGGATGTGTGGCAACCAATTGTACTACAGCCGTCTTTTCATATTCACTCGAATATTTGCCACTGCTATACACGAACGGCTTACCTTCCATTACCAGAGTTGCCGCTTTTTTCTTGTCACGCATATCAAGCAGATAATCAAAAAGTTTTGGTTGTTTCTTTCGCAGTAGTTGCGCCAGCGCAATTGTAGCCTTCACATCAGATAAAGCATCGTGGGCATCAATATGATCCAACCCGTTGACAGCTGTGAGTAGTTCCAGTCTATTGGTTGGCTTACCGTTACTGTCTACCGGCCACTTTATACCCTCGGGACGTAAGGCCCGAGTCATACGTACGACATCAAGTAGATCCCAACGTGAACGGCCATCCTTCCACTGCCACTCATACGGATCGTAAAAATTGCGGTACATCAAAAAGCGCATGAATTCATCATCAAACCGTACAGTGTTGTATCCTAAGAAAATTGTGCCAGGTGTCGCAACTTCATCGTAAAACAACTTTAAAAATTCAGCTTCGGTAATACCGTCTTGCAAAGTTTGTTGCGGCGTAATTCCGGTTACCATAATAGCGTCGGGCTCAGGTACTATATCAGGTGAAAGTTTTATCAGTACGTTTACTGGTTCGCCGATTGGTTGCAAATCCAATGATGTCCGTTGTCCGGCAAACTGCATAATCCGTGCCGAGCGCGGGTTCACCCCTGACGTTTCAAGGTCATAGAAAAAGAATGTTTGTGCCGCCATCTTAGGAGTTTAGCATATTCAGAATCTATAATCCCTCAAGTACTATGCGCGCTTTATGTAAGGCATCCTGGACAATCTGGGTTTCTGAACTCAGTCCCATGCTAGATAGATGATAGCTTGCAAATACCATTACATCTTGAGTCCGTACATCGGTAGACAAATAATCTCCTACCAGCACCAAAGCTAATTCATCTATAGCTGGCGCAAAGGCTTCATGCCCTGCGTAATCTCCAAGTACTTCCTGCAGCGCATTTCTCGCGTACTTTTCATAAACACGGACTTCACCTTCTTGCACGTTCCGTAAGTCGCCATCTGCCAAGATCTGTCGTTGCTCCTCTTTAGTAAAATCAGTCAAGGAAATTCCTGGAGTGAGTTGATCGACAACCTCTATTAAGGCCGAACGCCAATCCGCATTGAGGACTTTTTCTTTAGCTATGTCAATCTGCATTGCAAGTTTTGATTCATACGGAACACGTATACGCCCTGGGAATAATTCTGCTTCCTCCGTATCAATTTTTTCTTTCTCTATCATGGTGGTTGGAAGCGTGTCAGCTAATCGACGCATCCATGATATTTTCTCCTCTGCCACCTTGGGTTTATCACCGGTAAGCTGTATGTCATCCGGAATGGACTGTATCAGCGCATCAAATATATTTTCACTGAGAGGTGTAGCACCAAGCCGACTATAGTACACCTCGACTGGTATGCCCTGGCTCGCAAGCCCTTTAAAAATATACATGGCATTAATGCGCTGCAAGACGCTCTCTTCGGCTACTTCAGCAAAAGGCCTATCAAATTCGTCGTCATCATTATAACCGGTGGGTATTTTCTCCGCGGACATAGTGTCTATTATCCGCTTTTGCTTGACAAGTTTCAAGTTATATAGTGCTTATGGTTTTTAAGAAAGTTTTAATAACGAGAGATTAGAACGTAAACTCACCTTTATCAGCAATAACTACACGGTCACCGGCTTCTACGCCTTGTCGGAGCAGTTCATGTAGAATACCTATTTTTTTCATAATGTCTTTGAGTCGCGCTACACCGTACGGATTGTCAAAATCAGTCCGCACCGCAAATCGTTCAATCCGCTGGCCCCTTACAACGTATACACCTTCTTCTTTTGTGACACTCCAAGCGCCATCGTCATCCGCAAGCGTCAATACCGGCAATTCTTCATCAGTTTCTTCTATAGATTCTTCAAGTTGCTTGCGCCGTTCGGCCAACAATACGTCTTTAACTGCGAATAACAGTTCCTTGGTACCTTTGTGTGCCTGTGCAGATATAGGAAATATCTGTATTTCTTTTGGTATGACTTTCTTTAGTTGTTGCATAAGGTCAGTGATAATCTCATCATCCAAACCCTCCGTCTTGTTCAACGCAATAATTTGCGGTTTCTTAGACAAATCCACCTTGTATGCTGCAAGCTCTTCTTGGATTGTTTGGTACGCTTTTACTACATCATCTTGGTACGCGTCGATCACATGTACCAGTACGAGCGTCCGTTCCACATGGCGTAAAAATTCATCCCCCAAACCCTTGCCTTCAGCCGCCCCCTCGATTAAGCCGGGGATATCAGCAAACAAAGTACTAGTTTCGGAGTCGATATCAACTACCCCAAGGTTAGGCGTGAGGGTGGTGAAGGGATAATCAGCAATTTCTGGCCGGGCGTTACTGATAACGCTCAATAGTGTCGATTTGCCGGCATTTGGTAACCCTACCAACCCCACGTCAGCAATCAATTTTAGCTCCATACTGACATGCAGCCGCTCACCCGGTTCGCCCTTTTCAGCTACCTTTGGGGCTTGGCGAACCGAACTGATAAAGTGCGCGTTGCCATAACCGCCTAATCCGCCTTTTGCGATGACTGTTTGCTGGCCGTCAGCCGACAAATCAGCCAGTATAGTGCCTGTGTCGTCGGTTATAACCGTACCGACCGGTACATGCACTACGAGGTTTTCAGCGCTTTTACCATGTTTTTTACGCTTGCCGCCCGGTTCGCCGCTTTTTGCGATAAGTTCTTTTTTAAACCGAAAAGCAGCTAAGGTGTTTTCATTCCGGCTGGCCTGAAAAATAATATCGCCGCCCTTGCCGCCATCGCCACCATCCGGGCCGCCTTTATCAACAAATTTTTCCCGCCGGAAACTAACCAGGCCGTTTCCGCCATCACCTGCCTGCAAAAGTACTTCTACACGATCTATAAAATGCATTTGTTACTAGTATATGAGAAGTTACGCGTAAGAAGAAGCTTTTTAGCGGTAAATATAGTTTTGGAATTTGCCTTGAGCAGGTACCCAACCACTGTATCCAACTCGGTTAAAGCCAGCAAGGCCGTTCATGTCCGAGTATTTAATTTCCCAGCTGCCATCTGCAGCTTGCCGAACATCTTCAACAATACCAACGTGGCCCATGCTACCACGGTCAGTTTGTGCAATCGCGCCAATACGTGGGATTGGGCTGACAATCCAACCGCTTAAGCGTGCAAGATTATCCCACGTGTTAGCATTACCCCAGTTATTTGGCACGCTCACACGGGATGCCGCATACCATGTACACCACCCTGGGTCATAACCATTGTATCCGTAAGTTGCCGAGAAACTACCTATGCTGCCCATTACGCCTGCCGCAACACCTGCACCAATAGCTCCAGAAGCTGCCGCCTTTTGCCCGTTTGGTACAACGATACGCTGTCCGGGCTTGAAGCCGCTCACTTCAGCATCATTAAAGGCAATCAACTGGTCTTTATTAGCACGGAATTTCTGCGCAATACTATCCGGCGTATCACCGATCAATACCGTATATACAATACCGGTAATTGGAGGGATAACTAATTCAGTACCAGGGGTAACATTGTCACTGCGAAGCTCGTTGGACCACTTGATACTGTCTGAGGTGATATTAAATTTCGCAGCAATACTTGGCACTGTATCGCCTTGCTGTACAACGTAAGTCTGGATATCACCACCGGTTTTTACATTAGTAGCAACAACCTGCGGTTTTGACACGACAGCCGTATCAGCCGGTGCAATGGCGTTTATAATCTTCGTGCTATCAGATTGGTTAGTAACAGCTACTGACTCAGCAAGCCCTGTGCTGCGGGCAACATTGACTGCTACGTCTACTGAAGATATTTGGTCGAGCGGACCAGCGACATTACCGCTAGCTGCGCCGGGTGCGGCTGAAGCGCTTTGATACGTTGGTTCATTACCGGTAGAGCTGGCTAAAACAAAAGCAACTGCCGCTAAAATAGCGAAATTACCCGCTATAAGGCTATAGCGAAGTGTACGCCGACGAGCCCGCTTGGTTCGGGTAAACTGGCGCGTGAGTCTTTTAGATAACCGTGCTGGACGAGCAGCCGTACGATGACGAATAACTTGTGAGGTTGTATTACTAATACAAAACTCCCGGTGCAAAAATAATCTTGGCACCACCTTACTACTGGATCTTAATGCTATTTTCAAGAAAATTCGACCTTTTCTTGTTATTTATACGTTATGTTTCAGTAGTAAGTTTATAACCCTTTGGAATCTGGAAATAACAGATAAGCAACCCATTGAGTTATGCTCTCCATTATACCAAAAATAGCCCTTAAATCAACCCTTATACGCTAATGGTTAGTTACCGCAAAGCTTGGTACAGTATTGGTTAGTCAAAGCCTCATGCTCTTCAAGAGTACGTGAGAAATGCACTGTCCCATCATCACCAGCCACAAAATAAAGCCATGTAGTAGCTGCCGGCATTGCTACCGCTTTCAACGAACTAGCGCTCACATTACTGATAGGCGAGGGCGGTAAACCAGTAACGTTATAGGTGTTATACGGAGAATTATAGGTAAGCGATGGTGCTTGTCCGGCTAAAATAGCGCCGTATTTGGCCGTAGGGTCAGATTGGAGCGGCATACCTTGCTGCAAGCGCGTCAAGAACACCTGGGCAATTTGGTCGCGGTCATTTTGCTTGAAGGCTTCCTGCTCTACGATAGAAGCCAACGTAATACCCTGGTATACACTCAAGCCCTTAGCCGCAAAAGCAGAACGTATCTCAGGGGTCAAATGCTCGTACATCAGCTTGAGCGAAGCTGTCACTATCTCTTCCGGCTTGGTATTTGCGGTACGTTGGAAAGATTCTGGATACAGATAGCCCTCGAGACTGGCCCCAGCTGGCTTATCTACCAGTGCGGGGTTATCTTTGTATATCGCTGGATCAAGCGCCCTATCCACCGATTCTTTGCTGAAACCAGTATTAATAAGGCTTTCTCTTATCTGGTCAAGGCGCTGGCCTGGCAATATGGTCACTAAATTGGTAGCTACTTTGCCGCGGCTCAAAATAGACACGATTTCCGGCGTGCTTAAGTTCGGCTGGAGATTATAAGTACCCGCGATCAGTGGGTTGGTAGTCTCTTTGCTACGGATATAGAGTTGGAACACTAAATCACTCCGTATCAGTTTCTTATCTTTGAGCAGCTTTGCTACTTCATCCACCGTGGCGCCTTTCTCAACGGTAATTACCTCCGTATCGCTACTGCTACTAACTGGCTTCAGGTTGGCATTGTAATACTGCCGTACGCCAACCATACCGAGTAAAACTGCTACAACCAGTACAACAAGTATAATGACAACACGCCTTGGCCAACGCCTACGCCGATTGCCTAACTCATAGGATTTCTTCTTAAGCATCAAGCTCCTCCGGATGTTCGTGTAAAAAATCTTCCAAAATATACGTCGCTGCTAACATATCAACGTCTTCTTTAGCGTATGGCTTCTTGCGCGCCGCTAATTCCTGCTTTGCTTTTACTGACGTTGCAGCTTCGTCTATAAAGTGTACCGGGATTGTCATCTCCTTTTCAAGTTCGGTCCCAATACGGCGCACATATACAGTTTGTGGCGTATCTTGCCCCTGTAAGCCTCGAGGAAGCCCTACAACGAGGGTTTTTGCTCCATGCCTCTCAACCAGGCGCTTAATATCTTCGATCAGCCGGGACGGCTCAGAGAGCGTCAGGAGAGGACTTGCGATGCGGGCTACATTGTTTGCAAGCGCTACCCCTGTGCGCTGCTCACCGATATCCAATGCCATAACCGTATAAACTGCTTGCGCCGTCACTTATACTCCCGTTATTTTTCGTAGGTAATAGTTACTTTGCTTGCGCTCTTTGGTACAGATTGTACCCAGAATGGGCTCAACTTCACTTCAACATCTGTTACACCCGGATAATTCTTCAAGATATCACGCACTTCGCCTGATTTTTTACCAGCGATCTGCTCTTTGATCTTATCATCGTCAAGCTTCGGCCCGGCAAGCGCCGTAACATCAAGTGCCATTAATACTTGCGCTGAATTGTTTTGCTGGTTTTGCAGCTTGAATACCGCCTTATCAACACCGGTGTTAAGGACACGCTGCTTCTGCGTATCGATATCCTGTTCGACATTTTTAGTAACCAAATCTTCTAGATCCTTCTTCTCTACGCCAATCATGCTGTAAGTGGTCTTCTGCGTCGCGTTCACACTATCTACCTGGTCACCGGCTTTAGCGCTGACCGTCACCTCTGGTGTACCGGCATTAAAGCTATCGCGTATGACAAATAAATCGCGTTCTTCCAACTTACCGGCCAGTTCATCTTCGGCCGTATTATCTACTTGGGAGCCTAATTTCTGCTTAACGCTTTCAATATCACCGGCTGTTACAAACCGTACGATATTATCCGAGCCACCATCTGCCGAACCAGAAGCTGATATCTCAGAGCGACCAGTTACCGAAAAATCTCCGTTATTCATGTTGTACTGAGCACCAGCCGCCTGAGCTTTAATATCTATGTTACCTGACCGATAATTCACACAACTACCTTGGCCGCCATTATAGGTAAAGGTTGCGGTCTGCTGGGTAATGTAAGTTTTACCCCCCGCACTGACACCGGTACCTGCTGGTACAGAAGCAGGATCACCGAGGTTAGGCGCACATGCCCGCACTGTCATTCGAATACTGCCTGAAGCTGTTTCTCCACGGTTTTCCTGGCCACTGGCCTGCACTGATTGCGTCGCCACCTTTTGAAGCTGCTCTACTTTAGAAGGAACTACGTTCTCTTCGGCATTTACTTCTGTAGAATTGGTATCGAATGTTACATCCAAACGCTTATTTACGTCTTCGCTATCGGTTTTCACTGCCACGGTAGCTTTAGGTAGTACCATAAAGCCGAAAATCCAAAATACAACTAGCAGAGCTAAGGCCCCGCCAATTAACAACCATTTCTTCCGGAAGGCATTGAAATCCGGTACCTTTAACTTCTTATCTTTGCCTTTTTTCGGTTTTGGCGCCTTTTGTTTCGCAGCTTTGCCCGCAGCAGCTGCCGGAGTAGACTCCGGTTCGTTATCCAGCTGGATAGTTTCTTCCTTATCGGCATCGCCGGCAAGCGCCCCAATCGGTGCAGCCGCGCTGGCTTTCGGATCAAAATCTTCCTCAGTTAATTCAGACTCTTCTTCATCGGTTTTCATGCCTGCTGGCTTATGCGGTATTGCCGGCTTGGAATTAGGGGTAGCAGCCACATGAAGCCCCACAGCTCCCGCAAGAGGCATCAGGCCTGCTTCACTGGTCACGAGCACCACATGCTTGTTATTCTCGTCTGCAGCACGCTTTAAAAGCTTCATATTCACGATGCTTTGCAACACCGTCGCACGTTTAGGCAGCACCAAAGCTACCACTTTATGCTCTGAAGTGCTGAGGCGATCAATCAAACTGGTTATCTCATCGTCGACATCGACATACAGCACATCTTTAGTTACTGTACTCATACTCGCAAAATCCTATCAATCTTATCCTTAATTCCTTCTGAGGCATTGCCGCTATATTGCATAGTATCCATACCTACCCTGAGCAAACCCATAGCAGTGATAAATGTATGGTCGTTGACCCGGCCAGTTTTGTCAACAATACCCACGACTTCTTCCGGGTGGATATGTTGCACGATAGGTTTACGGGTAAATGGCAACCCTTTATACCAAGTGGAGCCGTTTAGGCTATCCATCAGCATATCAAGGCTTGAACCGCCACCACAGAGCAATATACGGTTTGGCAAATGGTCAAGCTTATCAAACTCACCCAATGCTACTTCTACGCCAGCAGACCAGACCTTCACCGTCTTTTGTAGCGCGTCTTCTACTGGCTTGGCTTTCGTTTTTGGCAATTTACCGTCATTCGCGGCAATTTTTAGTTCTTCCGCTTCTTCAAAATCAATACTTAAATCGCGTTCAATCGAACGGGTATATGCACGGCCACCGATGCCAAACATCTTTGTACCCTGTACCCCACCTTCGTTAATTACTGCTATGTCTGTCGTACCGCCGCCAACGTCCATCAAAATCGCATTCATACTCTCATTTGCGTTGTCACCCAATATTGAACGGGCTACTGCGAACGGCTCAGCCGCTACTGCGAGCAATTCAAGGTCAAGCTGTTGTGCCGTGCGTTCAAGCGCCCCAATATGGACCAACGGCGCAAATGCCGTATACAGCTGCACAACCATATCCCGACCCTGAAATCCGATTGGGTTAGTTACTTCATAGCCATCAATTTCTATACCCACCAGCGCACTGTTTACCAGGCGTACATCCACATCCTTGCCGCCGACTTCCCAGGCCACTTGTTCACGCGCCTTCTTTTCGGCACGTTCTTGTACTAAACGGATAATCTTTTCAAGTTCTGGCATATCCAGCGGACGTTCCGACACTTTACGGCGTACGCGAATACGAGTCGTGGTACCCTTCACTAGTTCACCAGCCAACCCTAATACCGCTGAACGTACACTTACACCGGCCTGGTCTTCGGCCTGAGCCAAGGCTTGGTCACAGTTTTGGGTTACGGCCGCAATATCCGAAATTGCTCCGGCCTGCATATCGCTTAAACCCTGATGCACACGACCGACACCAATAATCTCCATACCGTCATCAGTAACTTGGCCAATCAAAGCTTTCACGAACTCTGTACCAATATCCAAAGCCACCAGATAATCACCCTCTGGTTCTTCGGTGCGTGCAGTTTTAGTTTTAACAGCAGCCTGCAGATCTTTCAGCTTATCAAGCATATACGGTTTATTTTACCATGAATGCTCTAGGATAAAACCACCGAAACACAAGTATATATTGACTATATGTATGTTTTATGATAAAATATAAATGAGTGTTGAGAGTAAAAAACTTTCCACTGTATGTTAACAAGCAGACAGAGACGAGGTGAAGAGCGGTAGTATCTAAAAATACCACTACTCTTCATCTTGTCCGTACAAATCAATGAGGAGGACCATGTCCTGGCTCACCCACAATCCCATCGATCAGGGACCACATCAGATTGACCCCGTCACCGAGAGCGCCGTCAGGGAGTGCTTCAAGCGCTTGTCCGTCGGGGCTAGTCCTCTGCGTGAGCCGATCTATTTCGTACTCAATGACATCAGAGTGACGATCAACAACAAGAGCAGCAACAACATCAACCTGTTGGTCCGCGACTGGCTGCTGACCTACTTCGGTGTCTTGGAGGGCAACTCTATCGGCCCCAAGCCTTACAACATCTTGGATCACGCCAGAGAATGCTTGAATGTGATCTACGAGGGACTCAACTGCGGTAACTCCACAGAGGAAATCCGAAGCCAGATCCAACTCCGTCATGGGGAGCTCGACAACGACTTGAGCGCAATGCTTCGTCACCGTCCGGAGTTCCAATGTTCCAAGCCCGGCGGTGCTCGCGGCGCGGCGCACATCTAGATCACGTGAGAGCAAGCAGACAGAAGAATACAGAAATGTATCAAAGTTGCTCGCCGATGTTCTGGTGTACACCTTTGTTTTTGTATTGTTCTGTCTGCTTGCCTCACCCTAAATTACACGACTGCCATTCTGTGGCTTTTTTATTTTGAAAGAATCTATCAAGCACGGAAAGTATATTGATTTTAAGTTAAATAAATGTTATAGTTTAAAACTGGTCTGTTGAGAAATTTCTCCGGATCGCCCTTTGACAAGTGGACACTAAACCGAGATGAGTAGTGAGATTTTCCCTTCGAAAACTTCACTTCTCATCTCGCACCAACAACGACGATCCTTCTGCCTTGTGAGAAACGGACCTCACGAGCATCAACCCCAGAAAGGAATAATCCTTATTAGGTTCATACGAGCTGGCGCGACATGAACAACCCGTCAAGCTCAGGGGACCATATACACCGTCCGAACCCCGACCGCGAGGTGAAAAGGAGAAGATACTCCTCGAGCGTGCATAATTGTCACACATCATGCACTGCTCGTCTGTAGCTGTATTCCATTTTGACAACCCTACCTGCAGTCGCTTCTAGCGTCGCCTTTCTTTCCGCCGATATACTACCAACGATGGCTCAAGGGCATACCATCCATCGGCAGGCGTCGCTTAAGAAGTCGGTCCATGCGACCAACCTACCAAAAAACTGACGAGCGGCCGCCAGGGGTGAGTTATCGGTTATTCCGATCTCTTTTGTTGTTTTCCCTGGTGTCCGCTTGTCTGTTTTTTCAGATGTAATGCTTCAAAAGATTGCTCTCTAGCAGTCTTTTTCATTTTTTATAAAAGTTAAAGATTATTTAAAACCTATTGCCGTATACTTACTGAGCCATAATCTATGTCAGTAACTACGCGCACCATCCAATACGGCACCCATATTGAAAAAACATATGCGGCTTTGGGCATTCATGAGCCACTAGAGCCGCCTAAAGCTACACAAGTTTACCAGCTATTAGACAGCCATCTCCGCGCTTCAGCCTTAGTGCTCCACTGCGAATTTAAAGAAGACACACCCGTCACATCTCATCCGCACAACCTTATTGTATTGCACGGGTTTACCGGTAGGATTACTGACGTGGCTTTTCTCACTGAGGCAATTTTATTTACCCTTAAAGAGAAAGCAACGATTGACCCTCATCATTATGATCTCGATGACACTATCGGCCTATTTCAACGCTAATCTAAAAAGTTAAAGATTATTTAAGAATAAATTCTTTATAATCATCTTTCTGTGTAAGTGTAAAGGATTGTATGGTTGGTGAACGAAAAGTGAAGTATGGTTTTAGCCATATGAATGATGAAACTATCACGCATTTTGGGATTGCCCCTCCTATTAAAGCCGATGAAGCAAGGGAGGTACTGCAATACCTACTGGAACACAGCGATGCGCGCCATGCGAAAGGAGAGATACCTAAGCCAGAGCAACCGAGCGATTTTTCTCCAGCTCACACCGAAATAACGTTGAAAGAATTTGATGGGGATCCGTTATGTGTACTTAGAGCAATCGAAATTCAGCTAGAAAGACAGGGCTACCTACCCAAATCAGATATCTTACCTAAACCCATTAGACCCGACCTGCATATCGGTATCGGCGTATACATGAGAGAAGGTTCCCTCCAGCAAACGTTACCTCGCGATTAAACTAGAGCTGCTTTTATTCGGCGAATACCAGCAGACGAGGCTTCTTCTTTAGTGATTTTAAATTTTTTATTGCCTTCACCGAGCTGGCCAGTATGGTCTACGTGCGGGCCACCGCAAATTTCCAGGCTGGCAATGTTATCGCCTTCACCCATTTGGTAGACTTTCACCTCTTCACCGTAGCGTTCGCCAAATGGCCCGATTGCACCCATATCCAATGCTTCTTGTGTTGGATAGAGCTTATAACTTACCGGTAGATCTTCAACGATCCAGCCATTCACCAGCTCTTCAGCACGTGCAATTTCTTCAGGCGTCATTTTACGGTCTAAGTTGAAATCAAAACGCAAACGCTCTTCAGTGATGTTACTACCGTGTTGGCGTAATTCCGACCCGAAAATTTCACGTAACGCCGACTGCAGCAAATGTGTCGCAGTGTGGTATTTTTTGTGTTGCAATGTCTGCCCACCAAGGCCTCCTTTAAACGTGCCCTTGGCAGCGGTTTGACTGCGTTCACGCTGTTCCTTCATTTTGGCCTCAAATTCTTCGCGCCAGTTATTGCTTAGTTCTACGCCTTGTTTAAACGCTTCTTCGGTACTGAGCTCTACCGGAAAGCCGTAGGTATCATACAGGGTGAATATTTCATGGCCAGTGATGCCTTGCACAGCAAATTTACTGAATTCACGAATACCTTTGCGGAGTGTTTGGCGGAAGGCTTTTTCTTCTTTCACAAGCACGGCAATAACTTCTTCGCGTTTTTCAGCGACTTCCGGGAAATCATCATGATACAAATCAGCAATTACTGGCACCACTTCCTGTAGGAAGTTTTGCTCTACTCCTAGATCAAAGGCAAAACGGATAGCCCGGCGCACTAAGCGGCGCATGACATAGCCTTGCTGTTTATTGCTTGGTACACAGCCATCAACTGCCAAGAATGTAGCAGCGCGTAAATGGTCAGCAATCACGCGCATACTTTCGGTATGGCTATCATATTTTTTGCCGCTCAAAGCCTCAAGCTTCTCGATAATCGGCCACATCAGGCTGATCTTAAATACGTCAGGGTTACCGATCTTAGCAGCTGCAATGCGTTCCAAACCGGAACCATGGTCAATATTGGGCTGCTCAAGCGGCTCAAACTTACCCTCAGCCACCTTACGATAGGCCATAAATACGTTGTTACCGATTTCCATAAACCGACCGCAGTCACAGTTCGGATGGCAGTGCTCACCGAACTCAGAATTATGCGGTGTACCGAAGTCATAGAACATCTCACTGTCAGGTCCGCACGGATCACCAATTGGCGTATGTTCTGGGTCGCCATTGCGGCTCCACCAGTTTTTACTGCCATCGTAATAAAAAATGCGCTCACCGTCTTTAATACCGCGCTGATAACCAGCCTCTTCAGAACCGATCTCGGCTTCGCCGCTACTTAAGCCCTTAGCTTCATACAGCCGTTTCCAGACACCAGCAGCTTCGACGTCTTTCGGAATACCATACCGCTCATCACCGATATAGCAGGTGATATACACCCGATCCATATCAAGCCCCACCACTTCGCTCAAGAACTCGAACATCCACTCAATCTGTTGTTCTTTGAAATAATCGCCCATGCTCCAGTTGCCAAGCATTTCAAAAAAGGTCGTATGGCGGTTGTCGCCAATATCCTCGATATCTTGGGCGCGTAAACAGGTTTGACTATCTGTAATGCGTTTGCCATCTGGGTGCGATTCACCCAGAAGAAACGGAATCATTGGCTGCATACCGGAGCCAGTAAACAAGGTAGTTGGATCGTCTTTCAAAACCAATGGCGCACGTGGTACAACCACATGGCCACGTTCTTTAAAAAATGCTAAATACGCGTTTCTAATTTCTTGTGCTGTCATCAACGCTATTATAACAGAGGTATGTGACTTTACTACAGTTGTTACTTCTCTGTATTACCTAAAATCCAGTTGGCTACCACGGGATAATGATCAGTCTGATAATTACGATTTACAGTTATATTACCGACTGTTTGGTTATGGGGGTCATGCGAAAAGCAATAGTCTAGCACTTGTGGTCCATTTACTGAGGTAGGTCCTGTGCGTGCAGTGACGTAGCCGGCTTTTTGGGCAAACACATTGATCACTTGTTCGGGTGGGCTATTTAGGTCACCGCAGAAAATAGTGAGGTAATCATCTCTGGTATTATCTTCCACAAAATCCATAAGCTGGTCCAACTGGTCAGGGTCACCTTCACCATTTAGACGTGCGATATGCGAAGTTATAATTCGATATTTTTGGCCATGCAGTTCAATAGTACCGGCAATTGCTGCCCGATTTTCATATAAGGCCTTACGAGATGCAGAAAGGGTAAAGTCTCTTGTTGCTACATCCTGTGCTAGACCAGTTACCGTGCGCATTGCCCATGCATCCTGACTATTACCCTTAAAGACTTTTGACTCAATATCATCAATCGATTCTGCATGTGCCATAATCATGTTGCCGAGTCCGCCGCTACCCATTTCTTGGCGTTTATCAGCAGGTATGTGCCTGAGAGACCAGCCCTTGTCTTCAAAATACTCCTGATATATACGATGGTCTTCAGAAGTTACCTCCTGCATGAGAACCACGTTTGTGTGCTCTTCCTTTATCAGTCGCTCCACTTCCGAAATGCGATTGCTTGCCTCACCGTGCATGTTCCAACTAATAACCCGAAGATCGCTGTCAGGGTTATGTGGCTCAACTTAAGCGTCGCGCCCTGAAACCTCTCCTTCATCTCCTAAAGATTCATACGCGGCATAACCACACCCGACAAACGCCACGACAGCCATAAGCGCACACGTCTTCTTACTCAAAAGATATTCAGCCCCGATACCAGGAAAACCTGGCTGTTGCTCTCCGGACGCTCCCATAGCCTCAGAATAAATCAAAATTTAAGATTTATAAAGAAAATACCTTTTACACAACGATTGCGCCGCCGAGGCAGTGCTCGCCGCTATACAGTACAGCGGATTGGCCGGGTGTGATGGCCCGAACTTCGTCTTTCAATTCTAATTGCCAGGTTTGATCAGCAGTTTTTTCAAAGCGTGAAACACTAACTAATGGTGCGCGGTAGCGGGTACGAACTTTTACATTACCTTGTAAGAATTCGAATTCCTCGCCATTGATCCAATTCGGGTTAGTTAAATTCAAAGTCTTGCTCCATAAACGGCCGTCTTGTAAGTCAGTCGTAACATACACCTCATTTTTAGCCATGTTCTTGCCAACTACATAATACGGCAAGCCACCGCCGACGTTCAGTCCATGTCGCTGCCCAATGGTATAAAATAGTGCGCCATCGTGCTCACCAATAATTTTGCCGTCTTGATCTATAATCGCGCCATGCGGCTGCTCGCCAAGTTCTGCTAATAAGAACTCCTTGATGCCGACCTTACCCACAAAACAAATACCCTGGCTGTCTTTTTTTTCAGCCGTAGCTAAACCAAACTTCTTAGCCAGTTCACGTACTGTGGGCTTCTCGTATTCACCAATCGGCATCAACGAACGTCGTAAAGCGTCTTCAGTAACACGGTACAAGAAATAACTCTGATCTTTATTAGCGTCCACACCGACTAATAATTTACTGTCTTGGATACGAGCATAATGGCCGGTGGCGATCATATCAGCGCCGTCACTAAGCGCAGTAGCTAAGAAAAGCTTAAACTTCACTTCTTGATTGCACATGATATCCGGGTTCGGCGTAATTCCCGCCTTGTACCCTTCGACCATGTAGTCCACTACCTTTTGACGATATTCGGTCTCGAAATCATACATCTTAAATGGAATACCAAGCTGCACCGCCACCCGCTTTGCATCCTGGTAGTCCTCTTTCCACGGGCAAACAAAGCCAGGCAGATCCTGACTCCAGTTTTTCATATATACACCAGTTACGTCATAACCCTGCTCTTTCAAAAGAGCAGCGGTCACAGAACTGTCTACACCGCCACTGAGGCCTACAAATACTTTCTTTGCCATAACTAATCTATTTTAGCAAAATTTACAGGCCAAAGATAGACCGCGCACATTAGCGGCGGCGGGCGCTACGTAAGATGCGCCGCTTATACGCGCGGAGAGCCATAACGATAGCTACAATAATCGCTATCAGGATAATTACCCCGACAATAGCAGCAAATATCATGATAGACGGAATTACCCATATGGTTTTCTCTACGTTAATCGTTTTATTGCTTGTCCCATAACCTATAACAGCAGTAATTTTATATTTACCAAAACTTCCTAGTTTATCGGCTGGGACAGTCCATTTGCGTACGCTATCTGGCAAAATTGTACCGGCAGGCTTTGTGTCATTAAACTTAGCTTTATGAATAATTTTATCGCCTTTTTGCACAAAAACTTCACCAAATGGTGCTACGTGGACATTGCCTTTGTTTTCCAGGCGTACCAGTACTTCTACATCTTTAGGCGATGACAAGCGGTTTACTTCTTTGCCTTTTTGCAGTACTGCAAACTGCTTCAGTGTCAAGTTCTCAACAATATTCCCTTCAACTCGCAGTAGGATCAATGATGCAACACTACCTTCCACACTCACCGATGTCGTACCATCCGGCAGCACAGGTGCAAACCGTACCGCCCCATAGTAACCGCCTGCCTGGGCGTTGTGAGGAATATTTATAGTAACTTCTACGCTCTTCCGCTCATTTGGGCCAACAGTAATGTTCGGTAGAGGTTGCATGAAACGTTTCAGGCTATGGGTAGGCGCATATTCGTTATCGTCAAAAATAATACTTGGAGATCCATTCTCGCTGTTATCAGCTATAAAGTCATTGCTTACAGGCTTAAGTGTTACCGTATTTGGGCTAACGTTTTGTACATAAATCGTAACTTTTTTACTTTCTCCCGGTTTTGCCGATAGTTCGCTTTTTACCGGAGACACGCGTAGACTGCTATCGCCTGTTGTTTCAGAGGAGCCACCTCCTACATTACCCGTTTGTGCTAAAGTTGTAGGCGCAAATACCGCCAATGCCACCACTGCCACAGTCGCAACAGCAGACCATATAGTAGATTTAGTTTTCATACCCCTCACTTTTTTGCTAAGTATTTCTTAAATTATCATAACCAATATTTCTCATTTTCACAATAAAAATACAGCACCCATGTGTGAGTGCTGTATTGAGAGAAAAACAAATCTAGTACCGGCCTACTGCCACCATTGAAAGGTCAGTGGTATATACGCCTGCAGGCGTGGAACCAGCAGCACGGGCTGCAAATTCGATTTGCTTATTTACATCGTACACCGGGCCAGTAGAACTGGCTATCGCCTGTCCATACGTATCGCTAAGATTAGTCTCATCGAACGCCCAGTTGTTTGCAGCTCCGTTGTAAGGTGGTTCCTCTGAAAGAGTACCTTCAGTCCCTGCTGGAGATGTTGCTCCAAAAACCCTAAAGCCAAAGCCCTCTCCTGTCAAGCCAATAGCAGCCGGGCCTAGCGGATTGATAGTATTGCTACCACTTGTTAAGGTAGTACCCTTCATGCGGATAGTCACGCCCAAGGCAGCATTTGTGGACACTTGGTAATATACCGAACCGGTACTTGCTTGGTTTGTTTGCAGCACAGCTGGATCCCCTTCACCGAGTGTGATGTTTGGAGCATCTACACCGCCCGTACATTGAGTATCAGGATTAACTCCGCGTACACAGAACATGAGTGTTTCCTGCACCGTAGCACTTACACCAATAAGAGGGTTGATAGATAATGCTACACCACCATGGTCGTTATAAGACAGTGGGCTATTTGAAGTATATGTTGAAATACTGCTTGTGTCGTATGTCAAAATACGTGCATAGAAGGTCCCAACTGCAGAAGTGTTTGTAAAACCACTAACAGCTATGTTGACTGTTTGGCCATTGGTTACTGCTGTCCCGGTGGCGTTTGTAAGTGATAGTGTGTGCCCACCGTTTATGGTTGTTGCGCTCCAGTCTGCAGCTATGTCTGACCCACCCTCAACCGTCATGCTGTCAATCGTGGTGCCAACCACCATGTCACCACCAGGCAAACTACAGTTGGACGAGCCTATAATTGGACTACCTGTCACACCGTCACAGAAGTCTACTATAATGCCTTGCATGCTATAGTCGCTTGCGACGTCAAACGTAATGTTATACGTCACGCCAGTTTGACTTGGTGCTGCACTGCTCAGTTCAATCGACCTGTCCTGAATTTGTTCTGCCGAAGCAAGCTTAGGCAAGACCAGGCTGGGTACCGTGGCTGCCAGCATGAAAATGCCTGCAGCTATGCCATAGGCATTTCTTTTTAGTATTTGTGGTACTGTACTCATTTTTTTCCTCTTTTTTGTTTTGTAGGTATTTACCCTTTCTTTTTATCACAAGCATACCTTAAGCACAAGCACTTTTTCACAACTTTCCCACCAACTTATCCACAGTCTTCTTAAATATATCCTGATTTACTGATCGAGCTTGCGAACCATTTCGGCATCGCGCTCGAGGCGCTTGCGGAAGGCACGCATTTCATAGCGCCTACCCAGCCAGAAGGCTGGCAGCAGCAAGAAGAATACTAATGCTGCCGGAATCCAAAGAATTTTATTACGGTACTCTATTTTAGCTGGCTTTTCATCGGTGTTCACAATCTTTGCTTGAGCGTCACCATTAGCAACTGCTATGACCTGCAAAAAGCCCGTGGCACCATTGGCATCCACTACTTTGATGGTTACTCTGTATATACCAGCGTTCTTATAGACATGACTGATATTTATAAGCCCAGCCGTAGCTTGACTCATGAGCTGCAGCTCACTGCCGTCGCCCCAATCTATACTAAAGGCATATGGCCCCGTGCCACCGCTGAGCTGTAACGGCCATGTTAGTGTGCTGCCTGGGTCAGCCGCACGCCGACTGTAATTGCTGGTAAGGGTAATAATGGCGCCGAATGCCGTAAATTGGCCATTGTTGAAATTGACGGTCACAACATTGGATGGTGGTCCAACCTGGCCAAGATCGTCAATTACCCGTGCAGACAAGTCGTTTTGTCCGGCGAATAGGCTAATAAGTACCGAAAAACTGCCGTTTTCACAAAAAGTAGAGCCCACCATTACACCGTTGTCTAATATTTCTACCAGTAAACCCGTAGGACACGTACCACTTACAGTAATTAAAGGATTGTCGTAGTTCTGACCGCCGCTTGGCGCAGTGATACGCGCTGGCTGTGTTGGCGCAGGCGCAGAAATTCTACCTTCCATACCAAAAGAATTTGCTTTTGGGTTTTCGGTGGTCAGCGGCTGAAATCCTGGCGGCAATTGCTGAGATTGCGCATATACTTGGGGCGTCACAAAGAGCAATAAAATTATTGCGATAATAGATCCCATCAAAACATTCATGCGCCAACCTGCGCCAATATGATGCATATGCTTATTGTACTTACGCTTTACCCCAGAGTAAAGCTACTTCTTATTGCTTTCTAAATATGAGTGAGATTGTTCATAAAAAGAGGCTACTTTTTAAATAGCCTCTTGCTTTTTAAATTTTATATTAAACTCTATTTTTTGCCTTTGCGCTTGTGGGTCTTGGTGCCAACGAGTTTCGCACGGATCTTGTAGATAGCAAACGCTAGAGCTGCCAAGACGACAAGGATAACTCCGATAAACCACAGTGGTAAATACCATATGGTGGTGGTAGCGTTTATTTCCTGCGTATTGGAGCCATTGATACCGTAAAACAGGCTCATGTGTGCTCTATATATACCTGGCAAAAGCCCTGGGTTTTTACAGCTTTCTACTTTAGTAGTCCGGCCATCTTGCTTGACTTCTTTGGTCTCTGACTCAATACACACTTCAAAACGCCGTGTTTGGTCGATAAGTGCCAAGTTTTCTTTAGGGTTGGCATTTTTAATAAATTTTACTTGCTTGCCAAAGATATTCTTTATCTGGATACTGCCCGATGGACTTTCGGCTACGTTACCAGCATTTTGTAGCAAGTATGCAAGTTTTTGTGGCTGGCTGCCTATATATAAGGATTTAAAGCTACCGTTCTCTTGATTATCCTTAATGTCATAACCGCCGAACTTTTTAAGGTTCATAAGTTCCGTTGCCTTACCAGGCACGGTTACGAACACCAATTGGCTTGGCGCGCCGCTAATGACTACCGTATCACTACCTTCACCTGGCTGCGGATCATATTTAATGGCACTATAATAACTGCCAGCACCTTGGCCTTCTGGTATGCGAATACTGAATGGGATGTACTTCGACTCACCTGGACCAAGCTCTATGGTTTTTGGCAATGTAATAAAAGGTTTCAATGACCAAGGGGTTTGTGGCGCGTTCTCTTGTAACTGCAAAGCCGGAGTGCCGGTTTCACCATTGGATTTGAAATCAACTACGTTTAGGTTTACTTTTGTAGCTACATTTTTATTTAGGTTACTAATATATAGTTGGTCGCTTACGCTCTTACCTGGGTATACCGTAAGATCTTTACGTGGGTTAACTCCCAGCCCAGTTGATTGTGCATTAGTATGAGAACCGACAAATACGGCCGCAACGAATAGTGACAACACCGTCACTGACTGAAGTAATTTTTTCATATCTCTCCACTTTTGATTATTAACACTAGCAGTATTGTACATCAAAATCCCGCTAAGCAAGTATAGGTGATCGTTGTGCTATATACACCGGGTGGCTGGTCTGCTGGAACATTTACAATATAGCTCGCTGTATACTTACGCGTCCGCGTTACATTATCGCTGGTTGCCACAATATCCCCAGAGTTAAACAAAAATTTATTAGACTCGTTGTACGGCGCAACCACGTTGCCGTTTATCCCAGGACCGGTCGGATTCGCCCCAATATCTGGAGAATTATTATCCGCCAAATTCAAGCCAAACTGTCCTACCCCTTGAAAGCTTTCTGTCGGCGTAGTTATGGCTGGTATAGCCCGCACGCCAGAAGTCATAGTGGTACCAGTGACGGCTATAGAATATCCGTATTGAGCATTGGTACGAGCTTGTATTTCTGATGAAGTATAGAACGTTTGGTTAGGCGTAAGCTCACCAAAGTTTACAAAGTTACCTTGCATATCGGTACAGTCATCGTCATTTATTTGTTGCGCCACACAAAATATTAAGATAGGGGGCACCTGCGTCGTGAGCTCTATTTCAGGAGTAGTGGTAGCGGTAACCGAACCATAGTCTATAAGTGGCCCTGACCCGTCTGTGCTAGCATGACTCGTCATACGTACGTAAAAATCCTGGTGTGTGCCATCTGGATTATGCATATTATCAAAGCGATAACTTGACAGCGCAGGGCCTGTCATAGAGGGAGGACGGGTCAGCACAATGAGGTTTTGGGTTTGCTCGCCAATACTAAACCCTGTTTCACCAGATTGTGCAGCCAATGTACCGCTTGACACATCCAACCCTGGCGGTATGTTACACGGCAATGATGGAATAGGGTTATCGCAAAATTCTAAACGCAATGAGCCTACATTTGCAGGCGTTGTGTACTGCAAAGAAATAACGTAGTACGTAGTATCACCACCACGCGCAGAGTTTATGTACATACCCCGGTTCTGGAATCGAACGGCGTCTGCTTGCTGCGTAACGCTCCATACCAAACCAAAAGCAATTACCCCCACCATTACAACTATGGCTGTACGCTTTGGCTTTGTTTTTAATGCGCGCAGCCATTCTATTTTCTGAAGCATAAGCCTATTGTACTAAATTTCTTCAATAGGTTGGTGAAGCAATGTAATTGATCTTAGTTTGATAGATACCGGCCGGGGTGTCTGGAGCAATGTTTGCAATGTACTGGATAGAGCCAGTATCGCACGTTACGGTATCAGAAGATTCTGCAAGTTTTTTAGGTGTTGTAGGGTTGGAGGCGTCAAAGGCATAGCCGTTTGCATTGTTGTTATACACAGGTAAGGGAATGAGGTCACCGTCATGACCAACGTTTGCTGTTGCATTCTCTGTCAGGTCAAACGCCAAGCCAAACTGCTCGTTTCCAGGATTACTTAGCTCCCTATCATCTGCACCTATTGCCTCGATGTCATGGTTTCCGGAGGAAAGCGTGGATCCTGCATAAAATACTGCTGTGCCATTAGCGGAGTTAGTAGATAACCGGAAATATGATTTTCCAAAGTATGCCTGCTGTGTAGATAGCGCATGGTTTGTGTCACCCATTTTTATGGCGCCCTGTCGTGTGAGTGGGTCGCAAGCCGCACCATTTTGGGGTGTAGGACCGGGTGGATCTACAGTAGGATCATGGCCTTCTACTGAAAAGTTTAATGTCTCCTGAACACGAGTGTATATACCTATTGAGGTTGTAACACTACTTGCAACCGTGCCATCATCAATAGTACTAGTCGTTAATGAATTGTCATTCGTAGGAGCGGGGCTCGCAGTATTATGGGTACGAATATGCGCAAAGTAAGAAGCCTTTTGTGGTGAGGATATGCCGTTGGTTTGATTTAAATAATCGCTTGAAGGGTTTACGAAATAATCATCATTAGTAGCTGTGAACGTAACAGTAACTACGTAACTAGGTTCAAAATCCAGAGTGCTTGAACCATTTGAAAGAGTTAGAAACCCACCAGTACTAGTTACAGCCCAATTTTCACTATCTGTAGTAGTGCCATCGTTTACCTCTACTACGGCTTCACCACCATCCCACGCAGCAGCACTAAATCCATCTGGTACTATACATGCATCCTTATAACCAAATGGTGAGTCACAGTATTGGAACGTCATGGCCTTGGCATCGGTAGAAGAATTAATGGTAAAGGTATAGGTATGCCCTACTTTTGCGCCATTACGTGGATCACCTGGGTTTAAATCACTGTAGGAAGATCCATCTGGAGCAGTCATATCGTCGCTTGGATTGGAGCTAGTCACCATCATGCTGCGTTGGGTCAATGGCTGCGCTGCAGCACGAAGTACAAAAACTGCCGGTATGGCAGCGGCAAGCAACAATACGATTGCTACAAATATATACGAAGTATTCTGTGATGTTTTTAGTGCTTTTTTCATGTTTGTTTTTGGTAGCGGAGGCCTGGATTATGCAGGCCTCCGCTACTGGTTTGTCAATATTGCTACCTTTAATATCGAGGTGAAGCAATGTAATTGATCTTGGTCTGATAGATTCCGGCTGGGGTATCTGGAGCGATGTTTGCTACGTAACGTACTGCACCTGTGTCACAATTTACCACACCAGTAGCAGCAGCAATCGGCACTGGAGTTGTCGTACTTGCAGTATCAAATGCGAATTGTGCATTGTTAGCAGGTGTTGCATCACTGATTGTTCCGTCCCCACCATTGTATTCCGTATTCACTGTTAATTGGGTAAGTCCTGTGTTAGCGCGGTTGGGGTTTATTGCAAGACCAAATTGTTCTTTACCTAGCTCGCTATACTGTTTGGTGGTACCTGCTGGATCTATACTAAGCGTACTGCCACTCTTGAGCGTATCACCTGAATAAGCCACAGCTACACCATTGGCTGAGTTCGTAGAAAGACGGAAGTAAGAATAGGCATCGTATGCTTGTTGAGTAGATAGCGCATGGTTCGGATCACCTAATTTCATTTGAGCCGAGCGAGTTAAAGGATTACATGTACCGCTACCAGAGTATATATCACTCGGATCCAATTCGTTGCCATTTGCATCTTGCCCACCTTCTACTGAAAAGTTCAGTGTTTCCTGAACACGGGTATAGATGCCTATTGCAGTTGTCACATTATTAGTGACCGTGCCATCGTCAACGATTCCTGGCGCAGGGGTGCCTCCTGAGTGGCTAAAAGCGGCTCCAGCTTGCGTATCGTCACTAAAGGTTGAAATATGTGCAAAGTATGTGCCTTTTGAATCTTCAGCCTTGTATGCAGCATTCGGGTTGCGGAAATAGTTTCCACTTCCTGCAGGCATATCAATAGTTATAACTGTTGAGCCACCTGTTACAGGTGTAATTCCAGTAGCTGAGGTAAATGTTAAGAAATTATCGGCATTCGCGGTAACAGTAAACGATACACCATTAATGTTAACTGTGCCGCTCCAGTTTGCATCAAAACCATTGGCTACTAAATCATCATTACATGCACCGTCGCCAACAAAACCAAACGCTGAGTCGCAGTACTCGATAGTAAAGCCTTTAATATCACCGTCGGTACCTGCCGTAAACGTGTACGTATGTCCTACTCTCTGGCCGTTTCTCGGATCATTGTCTGGTAATCCAGTATACGTAGTACCGTCTGGCGCAGTTAAGTCGTCACCAGCTACCGTACTCGTAACTTCAAGGCCTCGGTTAGTTAACGGAGCAGCAGAAGCTGTCCGCGTGAAAGAGACTGCCGGTACAATAGCTGCGAGCAACAAGACTGACGCCGCACCTAATGACTGGCCACGTTCTAGAACGCTTTTTATATTTAACATGAGAGTCATTCTCCTTGTTGTTAATTTTTATTTTTGTAGTTACATGGCGAAGTGTAGCATAAGCGTAATCACCTACGCAATATAGTTTTCCACAGAAATTCTTAAACGGCTATTAACTTGGCCTTCTTTAAAACGCTGCGACCACCACAACAGATAGGTCTGTGGTATAGACGCCAGCCGGAGTAGTCTTGGACATATTCGCGATAAAAGAAAGCGTGTAATTGGTTTGGCCGCTGCTGGTGTTGCTCGAAGCTACTATCGCACCGTTTTGGTACATAAACTGATTGGAAATATTGTAATTAGCAGTAGGTATACCGAAACTAAAGCTGCCATCCGGCACTTGTTCCGGGTTATCGCCTATATCCGGCGAAGAATTATCCACCAGATTAATGCCAAACTGCTCCGTACCTGGCGTGGAAGGTGTCGGTGTATTTGGCGTAGCCATAGTATGGCTATTAATTTTTGGAGCCGAGCCAGCAATTATCATATTGTACCCGCTAGATAAATATGTGCGTACCTGGACGTTCGCGGTACCGGTACCAGTGGTGTTTTGCTCCAGTTCGCCAAAATTGACACTTCCGTTTACTGCTACCTCTAAAATGGGGGTATCGCTAGTATTGAACCCAACTTGCGCTTGGTAATTGGCGCTCGCAGTACGTCCGACAGCCAATTCACCGGCAGATTGCTTAGAGCAATAATTTCCAGAACAGGCATTTAACTCACCGCCAGTACCAAAATAGTATTCATCGACCCGGTAATTCGGTGAGGTAGATTGTGCTGCAGCCACACCGCCCATCACAAGAAGCGCCCCTGCTACCAATGCAACCGATGACAGTATTTGTTTCCAGCCCATATTCTGCTAACCACTATAGCATAAGCGGTGCCTCCCTGGTATCATAACTATAAGCGTTATGGACCAAGATAAAGGACAAGACAAGCCGCAGGACGAGAATGCGCTGGAGAAACCACCTGAGCAGATGAACGCGCTCGATAGTTTAAGCGATACCGACGATACGGTACATGCTGCACCAGGCGAAGAGCAGAAAAGTCCAGCCAAAAAACCAGGCGATAAAAAAGGTATAAAAAAGATCCTTGGCTTTTTTAACGTGTACCTTTTAATTTTCCTACTACTGGTTGTAATTGCTGGCATTGTGTTTATCGTATCGTATATAAATAGTCAGAAAGAACCGGAGCAACCAACCAGCGCCCTACAGAACCTCACTCAAGAGCAATTGGCTCAAATTGCTAACGGCGATGCATCGGTAGGTGATCCACGCTATGTGTTAAATATCCAGTCTGATGCAGTATTTGCTGGCAACGCCCTGATCCGTGGTGACTTAAATGTAGCTGGCAGCCTACAGCTAGGCCAAGGTTTGACTATTCCCACCCTCACCGTATCCGGCGCCAGCAACCTGGCTCAAGTACAAGTAAACAGCCTACAGGTAGCTACCAATAGTGTATTCCAGGGTGGTGTGACCATGCAGGGCGATTTGACTGCTCGAAGCGCTAATTTCGGTGGAACTATTTCAGCACCGACCATTAACACTGCTAATTTAACGCTCGCCGGTAATGGTAATTTGACTATTAATAACCATATCAATGCCAATGGCCCGACCCCTGGCCGTACTCAAGGGGGCGCAGTAGGTTCAGGCGGTTCAACGTCTATCAGCGGCTCAGACATTGCAGGCACCCTTAACGTGAATACTGGCGGCGGTACCGCACCTGGTTGTTTCGCGACGATAAACTTTGTGCAACGTTTTAATGGCACACCACATGTATTAGTTACACCTGTAGGCGCAGCTGGAGGGTTAACGAGCTTTTACGTAGAACGCTCGGCAGCTAACTTTAGTATCTGTACCGCAACCCCAGCCCCCGCTGGTAGTAGCTTCGCTTTTGATTACTTTGTTATTAACTAGGTAAAACTTATTTATGCTAGTGTATAAACTTCGTCTTCTATCTAATCAGAGTGATCGGTTTATCTTCTTTGAATAGGTAAAAGACCCCGTGCTGTAGAGGTGATTTTATCTATTTACTAGACCTCTCCAACAATAGCTACAGCCTATAAGTGTATATAAAACCTGCACTAGACGTAGGTTAAACAAATATATTGACTTTTTATAATATACCAATTGCCCCTGTGTGGTGGCACATACAAAATCACTGTCTATGCTTAAAACTTACAGCAAATAAGGATAATTGTTACATGACAAACTACGAACAAAGAGCTATCAGCATAACCAGTGATATTGATGGCACCTTACTCACTGGTGAACCTTGCCTCGAAACTCGATTGCATGCAGACCTGGCACTCGATAGCTTGACCGCTTATATAAACAACAGAAAAGCAAACGACGAGCTTCAGCCACTCTATATCCACACATCGATGGTCGTACCTTACGATCACACCGTGAGGAACTCGAGGCACCTGTTATGGTTTTTGCGGTGATAGCGAAAATGATGAAGACGGTTTTGCGTATGCCATAGAAACTGGGGGTTTTGGCATTATCCCAGCAAATGCTAAAGAAGCCTTTAAAAGCAAGATGCGTGGTAGATATCCAGAAACTAGCTTATACATTGCACGCACTGCTATCTTTGCAGCCGCCATACAAGAAGGACTGGAAGCTCGAGATATTCTATAATATACCTCTCCCATATACCCCATCTCAAGTCCTCGCGTGATAACCAACTATGCTCCTTCAGCCACGGCAGCATCTTGCGTCTATAAAGTAAAGATGATGGAAGTGAAATCGGGGCTTTGTATTATAATAACCGCATGCACGAAAAACAGATCATTAAATATATTCACACTCTCGACCCAAAACTTTTTAATCTATCCAAAATTAGCGACGTTATTTGTACAAAGCTTCATGGCGGATTGCATAATGTAAACTTTAAAGTTACTGTTACCGACGGCGTAAATCAACGCATATGCGTTCTTCGGACTCCCGACAGCAATAAAGACGCTGCTGCACTTGCGAACGAAAACTATTATGTTCAACTGCTTCAAAATAGCGGCACCACGCCAAAAATACTGCATTACTCTCAAGATACTACGCTGAATCGTCCAATTATTATTTCAGAATTTATTACGGGTAAGCATTTGCAGTTTGACGAGCTCGACAATTATCAGATCACATTGTTGGCTCAAAAACTTGTGCGTATCCACGCTGTTAAAAATGAACTATTTAGCATAGGCAATGCCAAATTACCAAAAACTAAAGGGACACTTAAAGATTACGCCGAAGCAACAGTGCGAGAAAAAATTACAAAGCGTTATAAAATTTACTCGAAAGAGGTTGTGCACGATGCAGCTGCAGTTAATCAAGCGCAAGCAATATTACATACTCTGCTTTCTGGTGCTACTAATTCATCCTGGGACGCACGTACATTTAGTTTATGTCATGGAGACATTGGCGCAGGCAACATTATCTGGGCAGATACGGATTTATGGTTTATTGACTGGGATGACGCACGATTCGGTGACCCCGCAGATGATATAGGTTATATTTTTGCGATTAACCATATGGGTCCAGACTTTCAGCGAACTTTCCTAGATGCATATACTAAAGAATCAAAAGATGCGAGTATTGCTTCCAGAACCGACGCATACGTACTAAAGAACTACTTGTTCGATGTAGTTTGGGCAATCGGTAAGTTGTATCAGATTAAAAATGAAAGTTCGCTTATTGAAATCAGTGAAAGTCAATATAGAGAAATGTACGAGCAACGTCTTTCGAATCTTAAAACCTACATGGCATCACTAGAAGGATAATGCTCATAGTGTCCGTCAAATACTAGGACTCAATCGCAGCCAAAAACGCTTCATACGTCTTGCTTGTCTGACCGTAGACCGATTCTATAACGATTGTCTGAGGGCGCTTGTTGGTTTCTCGCATCATCGTGTCATAGAGTGCTTCGATGATTGGTCGAGTCGCCGCTGTTACCGGAGTACTGCCAGCCTCTCCCCACGTACCACGCTTTAAGAGACGCTGCACAGCGTCTTCTTTGGTGGTGTGTAATAAGATTTCTTTATAGTCGATGTTGAGATCTTTGGCAATTTTTTCAAACGCTTCAGCACGTGTGGCGTCAGTTAGTAAATAGGGTAATAGGACGTCATGGCCCCGTCTTAAGTGTGTTATTGCCATGCTCTTAATCAACTCAAACGTTAATGATTTAGCTGCTGTTTCGTGCTTAAACCATTGGCCAATCATGACAATAATTTCGTCCCGGCTAATACTCAAGGTTAAGGGATGCTCGGCAATGTAGTGTTCTGCAATGGTGGTCTTACCGACACCGGCAGCTCCGTTCAATAAGATGAGTTTTGGACGAGACATGTGGTTATGATATCAGAAAAATATTCTTATTTAATGATATATTCCACAGCAACCTACACATCCATGAAGATAATAAGCTTGTCTTCCTTAACGTGCAGCAGGCCACGAGCCGTGGGGATGGTCTGGATTTTCTTTTCAGGGGTTTCTACCAACACGTCACAAGGAATGAGCATAGAAATAAAGTTGTGGTGCCCTGGCAAAATATCAAACTTGCCGGTTTCGTTGCAAGCGGTTAGACTGCGGGCATCGCCTTCATAAAACGTCTTGAATGGCGTGTAGATTTTTACCCGCAAAAGTCCTGGAGTTGGCTTGCTTTCATATGAAGTAATAGACTTGGCATTGGCATTCGCCTCTTTAGCCTTGCCCGGAACCACACTCGCATCGCTCATATAATAATCTCTTCGATACCATTTAGGGTTTCTTCACGGGTGTAGCGTTCACCTGGCACGCCGGTAGCTTTTTCCATCACATTGAATCTTTGTGAGAAATACTGGATCAGGTTTTTGGCCTTGGTGTAATCCACGCGGTCTTCTGGCGACAATTCACTTTCACCAATAATAGCCACCAGACCTTTGAGTGATTCGTATTTTTGTAAGATCGCCTGTACGCGCACACTGAGCATATAATGGCGTTCGCCAACAATCTCCGGCGTAAGTAAACTCGACGTAGTCTTATTGAGGTCGACAGACGGTCGGATACCTTGTTCGGCAACTTGGCGCGAAAGCACAATAGTACTGTCAAGTTCGTGGGCAATCAATTGCACAGCTGGGTCAGATAAGTCGTCGGCTGGCACATAAATGGTCTGTAGTGCCGTGATAGAGCCGAATTCATTAGACACCAAACGGTCCTGAAGACTCTTTACATCCGAGAAGATTGTCGGCTGGTAACCGCCTTCGGACGGCGTCTGGTCGATAATAGTCGATACCTCATTCCGGGCTTGGATGTAACGGTACATGTTGTCAGCGAAAAACAAGATATCGCGCTTTTCTTCATCACGAAAATACTCAGCCAACGTTACAGCAGCCGTGGCAATCAATGAACGCTGCACAGGATTCTCGTTCATCTGCCCGAAGAACATTGCCGTCGACTTCAAAAGGTCAGCATTTTTCAGCGTATCGTAAAGTTCGTGGCCCTCTCGGATACGCTCACCGATACCGGCGAACATACTGAGCGCACCAGAACCTTCAGCAACGTTGTTGATCATCTCCATGGTCAGTACGGTCTTACCTACGCCGGCGCCGCCAATAATACCGATCTTGCGGCCTTTTACGAACGGTGTGAAGAAATCCAATACCTTGATACCCGTTTCCATAATCTCCGGTTTCATCGGCGCTAAAGATTTGGATTTGGTAGACGGGGTGAAAATTTCACGGAATTGCATGTTAGTTGTATCCAGTGGCGGCAAACCATCAATCGGACGGCTCAAGGTATCAAACACGCGGCCGATCATTTCATGTCCTACGGGAATCTGAAGACCATGGCCGGTCCTGGTGACAGTCATATTTTTCTGCAGGCTCCTGTCCGCGCTGATATTCAGACAAATCGCCGTATCACCTTTTTCAAGGCTATCAACAAGCAGCGGCGTCTTTTGAGGGTTGTCTACTTCTAAGATCTCGTGGATCTCCGGGATACCTTCATCGAACTGGACTTTGATAACCAGATCACGCAGTACTCTAATTACGCCTTTATCATTCATTCGTTCTCTCCGCTACTTCGCATTTTCGGCCCTTACCTTCTTTAGTCCGGCATTAATCTCTTTCAAACGTGTATCGACAATACCACGTTTAGCCCGGTTATAACGGGTGTGGATGGCTTTTACTTCATCGGATGCCCGCTGGTGTGCCGCACTCATGGCTTTAAACCGGCTAGCGTATTGGGCAAGCCGTGAATCATAAATTACTTGGAGCAGCGCAAGGCGCAGCATAGAGGTCTCCATATGCGCCACAACTACCAGAGGGTTCGGTTCGAAGATATAAGTAGTTTCGGTAATAATATCGCCACCTTCGCCGCCCTTGCCCTTAGTCTCAATAACGTCACTTAAACGTATATTGCGAATATCTTGGGTCATCAGTGACACATAATTTTGGTAAAAAACCCGCGTTTCTTTGTACTGTTTGATAATAGCCAGGAGCGGTTCAACGTTGATGTAATCTTTCTTCGGAAGGTTAAAGAAGTGTTTGTACGGGATATTAAGCTGGTTTAATTGTTGGGCGCCATGCTTACCGATTACAACGATATCGTGTTTGTCAGGGTCAAAGGTTTTGCGGACTGAGCGTATAAGCCGCTGGTCAATATCACCGCTTAGGCCCGCTGGCGCAGTGATAAGCAAATACAATTCTTTATCTATTGGCTTTTCATCAGGGTTACGGCCAAACTGGAACATGCCGCTGACGCGGATGTTTTTGTAGATATTCCAGACATCGGTAAAGAACACATTTGAAGTAATCACGCTTTTTTTAGTGAGCACGATCTTCATACTGGACAAGCTTTCAAACGCGCTGGTCAGGCCCATGATGGTACGCATAGCTTTTTCTTCAGCCAGGATTTCAAGCGGACGCTTCATGCTTTTTGTTCCTCCTTGGCTTTTTCAGTCTCAGCGGCGGCTTTTTGCTCTTCCGTTAATGCCTTGTTCGGGTCTTCAATATCTGCGTCAACTTTAGTTTCTGGTACGATCACGCCTTCTTCAGGCTCCAATACTGTACCAGGTTTATGGGTATCTTTATGGTTATGGTCTTCCGTTTCCTTTTTCTTTTTAAAGCTGAATTTTTTCTTATGTTCTTCTTTTGGCTTTTCTTCTTTCTTATCTTTGGAATCTTTGTCTTTTTTCTTATCATCGTCTTTGGACTTGTCGTCTGAGTTAGTATCACCATTTGATTTTTGCCCGTCTGTACTATCTGTCGGTTTTTCTTCGGCAGGCTTGGTTTCTTCAACTTTTTGGACTAAGCACTTGGCTTTCAAGGCATCACGGGCAGACTTATACGTTTGTGATTCATCCGTACCGTCATCGTCTTGGGCAACCTGTTTAGCAAATTCCTTAACCTCTTTTTTGAGCGCTTCCATATCAAATGATTCGCCAGGTTTCATGTTAACGACAATATCAAGCAACAATTGTTGCTCCATGAAGTTATACGTCTCTCCCACTACTTGGTTAAAGAGCTTATATAAGTTTTTGCCGCGTTCTAAATCAGCGGCGGATTCTTCAGATAATTCCGAACCAAAGTGGGCGTACTCTTCAGCCTGCTTGTATGCCGCCAAAGCTTTGTTGGTCTGTACGGCCAAAGCCTTCTGGCGTTTGTTATGGCCGGCACCACCGACGCGCGTTACACTTAAACCCGTGCTAACCGCTGGGCGCATAACTTCACGGAAAACTTCCATGTCCAAAATCCACTGGCCGTCGGTCATAGACATAACATTCGTAGGCAAATACGCAGTAATGTCACCACCTGGCGCATAGACAATTGGCAAAATAGTTTGAGTAGCATGGTTGCGATTTAACTTGCCAGCCCGCTCCACAAGCGAGGAGTGAGTATAGAACATATCGCCCGGATACGAATCACGCCCTGGGCTCACACCAGCCAGCAAAGAGATTTCACGGTAAGCCATGGCGTGGCTGGTTAAGTCATCGTAAATAACCAAGGTGTCTTCACCGAGGTGTTGCCAAAGGTACTCCCCCATAGCCGCCGCCACATATGGTGCCAGGTAATTTAGTACCAGCGACTCAAACATAGTTGCAGCGATAACGATCGTTTTTTCCAGTGCACCGTTGCTTTCCAGGCGGTCAATCAATTCTATAAGGTCCGCGCGGCGCTTACCGATAAGTACATACACGGTTGTGATATCCGTACTGCGCTGATTGATGGCAATCTGGGTTGCCAAAGAACTTTTGCCGCTTTTACCGTCACCAAGCAGTGTCATACGCTGGCCGCGGGCAAGTGAGTACAAGATATCAAGAGTAATGACGCCGGTTTCCAGCGGTGTATCAAGTAGCTCACGTTCGTACAACATTGGCGCGTTATGGAAAATCGGCCAAGTGCCGTCAGGCTCTATCGGACCCTTGCCGTCAAGAGGCTCGCCCAATACCGATATCACGCGGCCTAAATAATTCTTACCGACACGAGCTACAAGTTTGTCGTGCTGCAACACCACCACCATACCGATAGTCACCACTTTGGTACCTAAATGTAGGATAATCACATAGTCTTCGTATACGTGATGAACATAGCCCTTACTGCCGTCTTCAAACAGCACTACAGCATGGGTGTTGATTGGCTGAAGTCCCCGAACACGCACCAAAAAGTGGTCGACACCGATAACTTCGCCGACTTGCTTTCCTTCTGCAATCAGTTTTTGAAACTGCGTGTTAGCCATTATTTCCTCGCTATCGCGGCATTAATGGCTTGTATAAGGTTGGCCTCTTCGTCCTTGAAGCGTTTGCGCAGACTGAAGTCATAAATATGGTCTGGGGTACGCACCACACAACCGCCTATAATTGCCGGCTGCAACCCAATCGTTACAAGTGCCCGCGGATGGAGGTTTTCACGGATCCACTTCACTAAAAATGATGCAATAGCCGGTTCCGGGTCGACCGCAAAAGTAATCTGGACATTAGGCGCAGTTTCCTTAGCCTCACGAAGCGAATCAATCAGGCGTTTACGTTCATTAAGATTCGTTATCTCAATATTATTGAGCGTCAGCGTTTCCTTGAGCGCACGGCTTATAGCAGGAATGGTCAACGGTTGGTCCGGGGTGCGGATAGCTTGGGTTTCTAGAGCATAATCAACTTCTTCGATCTCCCTTAAGAGCCGTGATACGTCGGAGCGGCCGATCAATGCCGGCGGCAAACCAAACTGGGTGTCGTCATCAAGCTTAACAGCCTTGCTCATAACCACATATCCCTTCGCATCGGTTCTTTCTGAGCCTCCATTTCACGCAAAATAAACGGCATCTGGTCTTTGAGGTCTATCTGTTGCCCGACGGTTTTTACCACATAATGGCTGACAATCTCTGCCATATTTGCTTCAAACTGAGCAATAATTTGGGCCTTTTCAGCTTCGGTATCTTGTTTCATTTTTTGGGCAAGTGCCAATTGCTGTTCTTGGGCTGCGGCCACGGTCTTATTCAAGGACTCTACGGCTGCCTGCTGGACATCTTTAATAGACTGTTGGTAGGCTGCAAATTCTTCCTCCAGCTTGCCGCTGACTTCTTTTTTGAGATATTCATTAATTTCTGAAGTCGTCAAACGTAAATCTTGTTGCAAAAACATGGCGTTTTCACTGATAACTTTTTGGAAATCCAACCGGGCCTTATTGCGTAACTCTTCGTGGAACTCTTTGCTGAAGATGTGGTAAACATCGTCTTGCATCATCTTTTCGTACGATTCTGCAAGCTCCTTTTTGGACTTCGGCGCGGCTTTTTTATCTTTGCCTTTGCCACTTGTAGCTAGCACCACGGCAGCAATAATCAGCACCACCCCTATGGCCGCACCCCCGATTATCAGCAACATTGTCGTATTCATAGCCAGCCCACCACTCTTTCGATAATCATAACCTTAATAATAAATATACCGTAAACAGCCCGATTATCAAGACCAGAACACTTGTCAGGATAACCTGTAACAGTGCTCGGAAGATGGATTTTTTAGATAATGGGTTACGCCCGATAGAAATAATGGCGTTACGCACGCCGGCATACAAAAGGACTAGCGCGATAACTATCGTAATAGTCACCACTGCCATGCTGATGTAGATACGAAATGGGCTGACAGGTTTCTCGGCAATCAGTTGTCCGAGCCGCTGGAGTTGCTGAGGCAAGTTGGCCTTAGTGCTTTTGTCCTCAGGATTTTTCCGAATATCGATAGAGATCGGAATAACCCCGATACCGATCTGCTTAAAGGCATTGCCTTTGGTATCTTTCAACGTGGTGGTGCCAATGGTATTGTTCTTGCCATCGAAACTGGCAAGCGCCGTGCCAAACAACACCTTTTGCTTATAGGTGGCCTTCATAAGCGTGCCGCTTAGCGAAGAAATTGCTAAGGTGTCACCAGCATTGATTGGGCCGTTTTCGCTAGTTACGAGCGCATCTTGTCGGCCATTGGTAGCAACAAATACCTGGCTGGCAGCGGTAGCACTCGAGATAGTAATCGGCAGGTTGTTAGTACTCGCCACCACGCCGAAAGCCCGTGATACCTTGTCCTGGGTAGCCGCAACAACCTTGGTTGAATCTTTTTCATCCACTTGGATGATAGTGCCAACTTTGTAACGAGTATCGGCGTTATACGGTTGCGGCGTAAACCCGTTTTGCTCAAGATTTTTGACATCTTTGGAGTCTTTTTTGTCGCCGCTATCCTGCGCTGACACTAAAACAGCGCCGCTCGCCGAGCTCAGCACCAACACACAAACAAAAACTGACAGTATTTTTCGAAGCATAATGGTTTGGCTTGCTCACACGCATAGGGGTGAGACCGCTTATGCTTTAGTATACAAGATTTCCGCCAGTGTTTGTACGGTATAATCAACGTCTTCTTTAGTAGTGGACTTGCCCATGGTAAAACGCAAGCTGGCCTGGGCATCTTCATCCGATACGCCCATAGCCCTCAATACATGACTCGGTTCTTCATCGCTGGCGCTGCAGGCCGAGCCAGCAGCCGCCAAAACACCCTTTTCATCCAAGGCAAAAATCAGGCGTTCATTATCTTGGCCGGGAATCGTAATATGCACGTTATTCGGCAAACGGTGTTTTTTTGCTCCATTAATCAAGACGTCGGGAATCCGCTTGGTGAGCAGTGCTATAAAATACTCCTGGAGTCCCCGCATAGCCTCCGCACGTTCGTGACGGGCAGCTTGTGCCAACGCTAAAGCTTCAGCAAACCCGACCGCTTGAGCAACATTTTCAGTACCGCTGCGGATATTGCGCTCCTGGCCGCCGCCTTCAATTTGCGGTTTCAAACGCACATGGCCAGCAACAAATAATGCACCCGACTGTTTCGGACCGTAAATTTTACCCCCGTTCATCGTCATAAGGTCTATCCCAAGCCGCGACACATGTAAATCGAGGTAATTTCCCGCCTGGCATGCATCGGTATGCACATACAAAGGTAGTTTATTGCCCTTTTTCCGCCGTTCGTCACGTATAGACCGGGCCAGTTGAGTAACTTTACGTATCGGCTGGACAGTACCGACTTCGTTGTTGGCATACATGACGCTGATAAGTACGGTTTTGTCGGTAATAAGCGTCTTGAGATCATCAAGCTCGACCATACCATTGTCAGCAACCGGGATATGCGCATGGATGAAATTTCCAGCCGGCACCAACACCGATTCATGCTCTACGCTGCTTACCAGCACTTCACTGCCAGGATATTGCTCAAGTACACCTTTTATAGCAAGGTTATTAGCTTCCGTGCCGCCAGCAGTAAAAATAATTTCGCTTGAGAGCGCACCGATAACATGTGCCACCTGGGTACGGGCATTGTCGAGGTCTTTATGTGTTTTTTGGGCAGCTAAATAGGTAGCCGAGGGATTATAAAACTTCTCGGTAAAATACGGCTGCATAACCGCAAGCACTTCCGGATCAACCGGAGCTGCTGCAGCGTAGTCTAAATAAATAGATTTTTGTACCATCTACTCCTAAGTATAACGAATATCAGGCGTGGGCAAGCAAGCGATCATACTCGGTGTTCACTTGTTTCTGGTACAGGAGGGCTGCTTGATAAAAATTACGAAATTCTTCTTTACTCAAGGCTTGGTAAGAGGCGGGCCCCTGTGATTTAACAACACCGCTTGGACGAATGTCATATCTGGTGGTTAACGCCCTATGTTCGCCATTTGCATCAATCCATTCTTCATGCCATACCCAAGTATGCCTATCAAGGCAAAAAAATTCACGACGGTGGTTTTTAGGCACAGGACCAAATAAGGTTCCGCCAATCCTTGCTTCAAAATGGATGAGCGCCTTCTTATGCTCGGCTCGCTTGTTTGCTGCCCGTTGTTTTAATACACCATTAAAGACGCTGATCATATTATTGCTCCAATATATAAGCGGCCAAAGCTTTCAAATCTTCCACAGAAGCGTCAATAATCTGCTTGCGCTCCTGTTCAGGCGTTGGCACACCTTGGAATTCTGGTTGGTTTGGTAGGGTATTACTCATACTATCTCTCATACACGGAAAAGCGTTTGGGCATTTACAGTAGTCGCTTCCGCTAGTTCTTGTAAATCTTCATTGCGAAGATTAGCTAAAAACTCCGCTGTTGTCCTCACATGCTTTAACTGACAGATTGTACCACGGTATGGAGAAGGTGTCAAGAAGGGCGCATCAGTTTCAAGAAGTAATCGTTGCAACGGGATAGTCTTTGCAGCCTCCAGCTGATCTTCGCGCTTCGTGAAGGTCATAATGCCGTTTAGACCTACATAAAGCCCTTTTCTAGCCAAAATCTGGGCTATATCGTCGCTAGTACTACTAAAACTATGTATAACCCCTGTAAGCCTTGGATATTGGTCAAAAATCGGCCAAAACGCTGAAAATGCGTCCCGAACATGGAAAATCACCGGTAAATCATGCTTTTTGGCATGGTCCAGCTGGAATTTCAAAATTTCTATTTGGGCTGCTTCCGGTGAATGATTGTAGTAAAAATCCAGCCCGCATTCACCAATAGCTTTTACTTTTGGCTTTTCGAGCAAGCTTTCAAATAGCGCTAGTTTTTCAGGGTTGTCAAGGTGGTCTTGGGCCTCATGCGGATGGATGCCGATACTTGCCCATAGGTTGTCGCGGCCCTGCACGCATTCAACCGCAAGCTCACTATCCGAAGCGGTTGTCCCAACACACATAGCCCGCGTTACCCCTACGGCTTTCGCATCCGCAATAACCGGTTCTATATCCGTTATGCCGCCTTGTATCCATTTATCGTGGACAGGTGTGGTGCGCCGTAAAATCTCATGGATATGGCAATGGGTATCAAACAGTTCCATATAGCCTATTGTACCTCGGTTTTATTTTTCACGGCAGGCTTGCCAGGCAACGTCAAAGACAAGTTGAAAGGTTTGTGTTGTAGCTGCCGCATGAATTATTACGGCAGTAGGCTTGTTAGTCCCTTCTACAATAAGGAGCGCATCATCAAACGCAATAATAAGGCTAGGGATACGACCAAATTTTTTAGGTATATAACGTGGTTTGCGCATCAGTAAGTCACGAAGATTGATATCTGTGCTTTGAAAGGTAGATTCCCAAAGCGTTTTGCTTGTTATTTGGCGTTCTTTACGGACTTGTTTGAAATATTGTATGTAACTTTGCGGCATGTAAGAGAGGGCGTTTTTCCTGGGGGCAATGATACGCCACTCACGGCTTTTACACCGGAGCGCTAATTCAATAAGTCCTTGCACCTGTTCTTGCCCAGTCGCCTCTTGCGTCTGTATGGGCATGCCAGGGGATAGTACTACCCGTTCAAGTTGCTCCATCGTTTGTTCTATATCTTGAATTTTCTTGCCAAGGTGAGTCTTGAGGCTACTGGGAGGTAGCATTTCATATGCAAAACTCCGTTTGCTTTTAGGCTGGGTCTTACAAGCGCCAATACTTACGAGCTCTTTTAAGGCGAGTTGCACTGTTACTCGGGGGAGCTTCGTAAGAACAACGAGTTGAGCACTTCCAAGCGGTCCATGCGTCAGGCCTGCGAGATATACCTGTTGTTCACTGGCACTCAGGCCCGCCTGTTTGAGAAGTTGATATATATTACTGTCTATATTTTTTATATACATAATTACTTCTTAGAAATTTTAATTTATATATTTATATTATACATAAAGGTATATATTCTCACCTCTCTAGGACATGCTATATCCAGTAAAGGAGAATGTATATGTCAGAAATACCAGCCCAAGAACAGGAATACCGCAAACAAATACATATTGTTGGCGGAGGCACCATAGAACCGGTACGTGAGCACCTCGCTTTAGCGGCTCGTGCTTATGGTAGCACCGCCCGGCGGCTCGGCTATTTATGTAGGACAGAACTGCCGGAGCTAGATACGAATGTACACCTCACACGTATGGCCGACCCAAGGAGCATGATTGAAACTTCTGAGGACCTCCATCGTCTTGCTCATGAAATAACCGCAGACCTTACAACGAAAGTTGTTATCTGGAATCCAGCTGTGGCAGATTTTCGCGGACAGGTCGGAGATGTCACGAGCGGTATACATGCTGAGCGCCTTCGATCTACAGACGAGCAAACTATGAAACTTACTCCTAATAAGAAAATCATTGGTACATTCCGTACTGTACCTGTAAATGGCATGCAGAAACCTCGTAAGGACATCGTTGCGGTCGGTTTTAAGACAACCGCTGGCGCCGAGCCAATAGAACAGTATTCACGCGGGTTGAAGCTAATGAAAGACGCCAGTTTAAACATTGTGGTTGCCAATGACACGCGTACCCGTAACAATATGATTATCCTACCTCATGAAGTGGTAGATACCGAAACAACCGACAGAGACCTCGTATTACGGAGCCTTGTAGAACTTATTAGCACTCGTATAAACCTCACCTTCACTGAATCAACCGTCATTGATGGCCAACCGATACCATGGGAGAGTGATGAAGTTTTCCCTGCACTTCGCACCGTCGTAGACTACTGTAGGCAAAAAGGCGCCTATAAACCGTTCCAAGGCAAAACCGCCGGACATTTTGCAGCCAAAATAGGCCACCATACCTTCTTGACTTCTATCCGAAAATCAAACTTTAATGACTTAGAAAAGGTTGGCTTAGTACGGGTTGAGACCGACGGAGATGATCATGTACTTGCATACGGGGCCCGGCCTTCAGTCGGAGGCCAGTCACAGCGTTCTGTATTTGACGAGCATCCCGAAGCAGACTGTATTGTGCATTTCCATTGTCCACCCAAACCCGGTGCCCAGGTTCATACGGTTTCACAGCGCGAGTACGAATGTGGCAGCCACCAATGCGGCGAAAACACCTCTAGGGGTTTACGGCCAGTCGGCGATGGCAAGATCAAAGTAGTCTATCTTGATAACCATGGACCCAACCTAGTTTTTCATCATAGTATTGACCCGCAAGAGGTGATCAACTTTATCAAGGATAATTTTGACCTCAGCCAAAAAACTGGCGGATATATTCCTCAATCTTGAGTAGTAGCCTGCTCCTGCTTAGGGAAAAGTGTAGTTGTGGTTGGGCGAACGACCCCTTCGATAAAGATGTTGCGGATCTTTACAGCGGTTTCAGGCAAGAATGGTTCAAGCAAGTCGGCGATTTCGAGTAGGGCGCTTGCCTGGTAAGCCAACACTTCTTTTAGGTGGTCGGCATCTTCTTCTTTGGCAATCACCCACGGCTTGGTTTCGTCAATGTATTGGTTAAGGCCACGGACGCGCTCCCAAATAAAACCAAGTGCACGGTCAAAACGGCATTCTTCGATCGCCTTCTCAATCGGCTCAGTATCATGGCTAGCAGGCGGGATTTCACCGATAATACCATTTTGGTACTTCATTATCATTGCCGCCGTGCGCTGTACAGCATTACCTAACTCATTCGCCAGTTCATTATTGTAGGCATTTTCAAACGTCTCCCACGAGAAATCGCCATCTTCATATGATGGAATATGGCGAAGGAAATAATAACGAAAAGCATCCACGCCGTAACGGTCAACAATGTCTGATGGTGCAATAACGTTTCCAAGGCTCTTACTCATCTTTTGACCTTCGACATTAATGAAGCCATGAACGTATAGTTTTGGGGGTAATTCAATGCCAAGTCCCATGAGCATAGCCGGCCAAATGGCTGCGTGGAAGCGAATAATATCTTTGCCGATCACCTGTACGTTTGCCGGCCAAAACTCTTTGAAATCTTCGTGCTCCGGGTAGCCAAGCACCGTAATATAATTCATGAGTGCTTCAAACCATACGTACATTACCTGGGTCTTGTCACCTGGCACCGGCACGCCCCACGACAATTTGTCTTTCGGACGACTGATACTGATGTCTTCCAAGCCCTCCTTTAAAAGCGACAAAATCTCATTTCTACGGGTTTTCGGAACAATTTCAAACTGCTCAGTCTCAATAGCCTGGCGAATTTGATCGGTATATTTACTGAGCGCAAAGAAATAATTCTCTTCTTCAATGCGCTGGTAAGCCTGCGGATGATCTGGCTGGGTACGCGCAGGGTCAACTTGGCCTTCAGGTACGAACTCTTCCTGACGTACATCATACCAACCACTATATTTACTCTTGTAGATATCTTTTTCGAGGTTTTTCCAAACTAATTGGGCGCGTTGCTCGTGGCCAGCGTCTGTGGTGCGAATAAAACGGTCATTGCTGATGTTCAGTAATTTGCCGAGTTCACGGTACTTTTGGCTGACGCCATTCGTAAATTCTTCCGGAGTTTGTCCAAGACTTGCAGCCTTTTCTGCTATCTTTGTACCATGTTCGTCGGTACCAGTACTGAAAATAACCGGCGTTTTTTTAGAGCGGGCATGACGCGCCAATACATCAGCCATTATTAGCTCCATAGCAAAGCCAATATGTGGATCACCATTAACATAGGGAATAGAAGTTGTAACGTAAAAATTGCTCATTGTTGATATTGTACCTGTTTTAAGAAGTTATTTGAAATTGTTGCAAATAGAAAGAAAGTAGCCCGAGCGGGGCATCATGGTCGTAAGTGCTTGCATATTTACAGCTCTCATTACTAATTGAGTATATCTTATTTGAGAAGTTTTGCGACTTCCTCTGTTTCGCCTTCATCTAAATCAGTGAACAAATCCTTCTCAAACTGTTCTGATACTTTATATAAATAGTCATCCTTATAGCGAGGATACACATGGAACACGACGTGGCTTGCCTTTAATTTTTCATCATGGGCGTAGGGACGGTAATTTTGGCGGATGTCCACACCATCGCCAAGCTTGCCGATAATTTTCTTCTCAATAAAGAAAATGAGGTCGAAAATATCTGTAAGCTCTTCCTTTTCAAGCTCCCACGGTTCTTCAATATGACGCTTCGGAATCACCAAGAAGTGTCCGGGCATTTTGCGCGGATTGCTTAAAATAACTTTAGCACTCTCATTTTCCTTAAGCACAGCGTCTTTGGTATTACAAAATGGACAATCTTTCATATGCATTAACTGTACAGAGATTATTGATTTACGGCAATAAGTATCCGAAGAGAATAATAGATATATAAAAACCGGTCATGAAGACCGGTTTTTATGTGGTGGGCGAGGAGGGACTCGAACCCTCAAGCCTTATTCAGGCAACGGATTTTAAGTCCGTCGCGTATACCAATTCCGCCACTCGCCCAAATTTTGGAAACAGCACTATTTTATAGGTATTTACAGCATAAGTCTACACCAGGTCTGCAAATATTATTTGTGTTACGATTACCGTATGAAAAAATGCACAAAATGTAATAAGGAAAAGTCACTTACTGATTTTTTTGTTAAAGATAAAAATACTGGCCGTCTACATGCACAGTGCAAAAAATGCTACCAACTTCACAGGCAAACTTATCATGCACAACACTACCGTAAATATAAAGACCAGTACTTGTTGCGCGCTAAGTTACGAAGAGAGAAACTTCGACAAGAATTCCGGACAAATATCACACAGTACCTCTCAGATAAAACATGCGTTCTATGTGGTGAGAACGATATAAGGACTTTTGAATTTGACCATATGGACCCGCATAATAAGAAATTTAGCGTATCTCAGGGAGTAAGACTAGGATACAGCTGGGAAGATATTTTACTAGAAATAAAAAAATGCCGTATTTTATGTGCAAACTGTCACAAAAAACATACGGCAGACCAATTTGGGTGGTATAAGTCAATTGCAGAATAATTGGAGGCACCGACCGGATTTGCACCGGCGTTCACAGTTTTGCAGACTGCTGCGTAACTACTCCGCCACGGCGCCATACCTTAATACAATACCACGCTAGTATAACAGATGAAGTTGCTTGATGACTACAGTTTCGCTACTGGTTGTCGAAGAAGGGTGCGAAGTTTATCAGGTGAAACTTTGCGAAAGTCACTGAAATAAATTTCGTGGTGTTTTTTAGTCATTTTTAAATTATTATTTGGGATAAATTCGTGGTGCATTTTTTCCAGCACCGGCGCTTCATCATCATATGAGCCAACGTGGAGTGTTTGCACGCACAAACCTTCATCAAGCGTCTCCAGCCGAACTTCAGACAACTTTTTTGGCGTACTCTTTTCCTTCACTTTTCTTACTGCAGCCTCAAACATCGCTTCCGTAATCCAATCAGGTGTTAGCACCATTAGCGTCCAGTCCCACCGGGATTTATCCCGAGCAGCAGTAAAGCTATCCATATCTTCAGCCCACCATAAACCTTCAAGCGGCGGCACAACATAATCTTTGTCAAGATCGATTTTACTGGCAAACTTCAGCTTATACGCAATCGGGTATAGTGCCTCAACGGCATGAGTAAATTCCTGCGACATATTGGGATCACCATGCCCGTCAACCATAATGTATTGAAGCTTTGGAACCGTAACTATTCTATACTCACCACGCTTTGCCTGGTACGAATCAAGTGTCTTTTTAAAATCAACCTTCACCATAGCTTATATAGTAGCAAAACTCACAGACATAGATTAACTATCTGTTCTGCAGAGCATCCAGCATAATAAAGGATGCGATTGCTACACGGGCGTCCAGCAATGCCTTCGCTTCTTCACTAAAGGTCACGTCGTATTCATCACGTAATGACCAACGACGGTCATAGGTGCCGATCACTTTTCCCTCGGGAGTAATATAATCAAATTGCACCCTGCCGAACAAAGGGAATTCCCCTAGGATGGGAATGAAGTCCCATACCCGCCGGATAATAGCAAAATGCATGGATCGCTCTTGGATCCGACAAACCACAGTGTCATTATTGTCGTACACTACCCATGCCGAACGGGCAAGTGATGCTTTGAAATCTTTCTGCACGTATCCAATCTGATTGCCCTTACTGTCTTTGATAATGTTCTTGCCATGGATATCCAAAGCACTTGTAGCTTTAAAAGAAAAGAAGACTTCATTTGCATCGGCGTCGGTATAAAAAGTAACCTCCTCTTTGATTTTCATACCCTTTTGCTTGGCAAAAGCCACCAAATGCTTACCCTCGGCATCATCAAACACCTCATAATGGTTCACCACCATTTTAATGCGTTGTTTTACATAGTAGTTTTTCGAAAGTGTCTGCATACAGGCATAGTAACAGGCTTGTAAAGCAAAGACAAAAAGGTTTTAAAAGTGATTAACCACTTCTTTTGTACTATCAACCGATGCTTACGAAACCACTAATTCCAAATTGCCAGAATTATTGAGTTAACAGTCATCACGAGCAAAAAGTAACTACTGTTGAGCCACCAAAAACTCCAGCTTCTTCGTGAATAAAGCGTAACACCAACCGTGGTAGCAGCCGTGAGGCCAAGCCATAATACAAACCCCGTTACTAACCCATCAACCGCTTTTGTAATGTCCAATGAATTTACGACAACCGCAAGTGTTAGAGCCTGCACCAAGCTCGAAAGCACTACGAACCCTAGTATCTTAGTCGCTTCTTTTTCTGGTATTTTCATGATGTCTACCCCGGTATACTTGGCCCACCGTTTCGCAAATCCTGCTGGCGAATACCAAAACGCCCCGACAGCACAGTTAATAACCCAGGCGACTACTACTGCCCAATAATTGATCCCCTCGAATTCCAACATAAGAATATTCCTTTTATATTACTATGATGTATTTTTATCTTCTTATAGTTATGTGTCAATGCCCATTATGAACTAAATTAAAGTGGGGCACGCCAAAGTCGACTTCGTTTCCTTCAGGGTCTTGGTAATTTACCTTGCATACGCCAATTAAATACCGTCGCCAACAGTGGTACTAACAACACTAATTCAACCGCCAATATACTGCGAACAACGTACTTCTTTGACATGTAGTCTACTTCCTTTACTCCTTTTTGTACTCCAATATATCTCCTGGCTGGCAGTCCAGTGCCTCGCAAATTGCCTCCAATGTTGACAAGCGAATCGCTTTTGCCTTACCGTTTTTCAGGATAGAAAGGTTTGCCATGGTAATACCAACCTTTTCGGCAAGCTCTGTAACACTCATCTTACGTTTTGCGAGCATTACATCAATATTAATAATTATTGCCATAGCTTTGCCTTAGACCGTGAGGTCGTTCTCCGACTTTATGTCTACAGCGTTTTGCAGAAGTTTTTGCAGCACACCTGCAAATGTTGCGATCACGAATGACGCGCCGATGATAATAAAGGCTATCGCTAATATGCCTGGTGCATCGTCTTTATCTGCAACATGGAATATATATGGTGAGCCAATAATAAATAGTCCGCTAATTACGAGCGCACAATACTTTATGCGCCTCAGGGCCTCAATTGATAATTCAGAAAAAACTAAATTTTTATCAATATAGCCTAGCAATCTCATTGTTTGATAGAGCGCTCCGTAGAACGGGATAGCAGCCACATACAAGCCAAACCAAATCGGCGTATGATAATTCTGTTTACCGTCTGCAATAAGAAAAGCAATACCGACACACAAAGCCAGCACGACAAGTCCAATAAGCGCAACCGCACCGCGTAATATAAGTGTTGATCCTTGTTTCATATACCTTCCTTGTTTAATTCTACAAAGAATATAGCATGGTATTTATCGTTTTACAATAATTAATTATTGATTTACATAAACTAAGGTAAAAGATTGACTAGGGCATGCCACCACAATACACATAACCGCTTACGCCTGTGGTGGAACCTGTGATAGGATGTATGAAAGTTCTCTTATTCGCGGGGCATGCGCCCACCTCCCAATACCATTCGCTGCCACTCCGTAAATCTACATCGTTACCTTTTTGTAGGCCTATATAAATAGTTTCTTTTGAAGCGCTCGTAATTCCATACGCCTTTGCTATAGCAACTTTATCTTTTAATGTAAGGACTGCGTCGAGACAGGCACCTTTAAAGTAAGGGCATTCTTCTTGAGTTTTTCGCATATACTCTTGATACGCGGTAGAAAGCCTGTGAAATGCTTGATCTTGTGGAATTATTGAAACAGACCCGTGTATTGTTTGATCGTAATAGCTTTCTCTATCAGGCTCTTTTTTTGAAGATAAAACAATATATGTTGCAAGAAATGATATGCCAGCAACGACCAAAATAAGAAGTAAGAGTATAACAATTGAAAAACCCTTCTGATTATTGCCCATGCGCTTATAATAAAAGCCTATTAAACATATTTCCGAATAACATTTAATCCGTTTTGTCCAGATTTTAGTAAGGTAGTTACTTAAAATAGCACCGTCATCTCTGACGGTGCTATTTGTTAGCTGGAAGATTAGTTCCAGCCGAAGGCTTGACTCAAAATCCAGAGCGATGCTGCAATGGAAATAAAGAACAAGCCAAGACCTACTGGGCTGCCCCAGCTAAACCATGAACCCCACGCACGCCAGTGTTTTAGGCTGTTTTCGTGGCTATAATCATAGTCCTTTTCATAGTCTTTAGGGGTTTTGCCTTGGTGTTGCATACGTATCCCTTTTGTTAATTGATGAGAGCTTGTCGCTGCCGAGAGTTCGACAATGCCCTCAGTACAAGCGCAAGCATACCCATTCATCTTGAGTGGTTCTTTGCGTCTATCCATGTTATTCGCCGAATGAGCAGCGCATGGGCATGAGTAAGACAACCACGTTATCGTTATTTAAGCACGAAACAACAGATATAACAATAATAATCGGTCTCTAATTTTTAATAGTGAGACCGTATTTTAAAAGCACATTGCCTGCGCTAAATATTTTGGTTCCGATTAGTTCAAGGTGCTTTTGACTGTTGCCTTCAAACAAGAGTTTACCACTGCCGAGTATGACGGGAGCGATAATTACCTGGTACTCATCAATAAGATTTAGTTCCGTGAGTTGCCTAACAATAGTACCGCTGCCGTAGATCACAATATTTTTACCATCCTGTTGTTTGAGTTCTTGGATTCTATCAGCGTCTATACCCTGCCAAGTTTCTGAATGCTCCCAGTCCGTATTGAGTTCATTGTGCGTAATTACTATTTTTCGCATGTCAGTAAGTGATCGAGCGATCGAATGGTCTTCTGTCGTAAGGTTGCTATCGCTTGTTGCGGTAGACCAAAAACTTGCAAATAAGTCGTAGGTGGTTCGGCCAAATAGCGCAGTGTCGCACTGGTTTATAAAATCTACTGCAAACGAATTAAATTCATCGTCCACCGGGTGCCAATCAATAGTGTCGTCTGCGCCCGCAAAGTAGCCATCTATTGTTACGAAATTGAACATGATTATCTTTCTCATATTCAAAATGAACCGGTCTTAACTTCGCCCGCTCTTTTATAATTAGCGAAGATGACACCTTTTGGAGAAATCTTAGACTCTGTAAGCTCAAACGCAGCTGGTATTGTTCCTTCTCCAAATAGCCGCTTACCACTTCCGAGAGTTACAGGGAATATCTTAAGCCATAATTCGTCAACTAGGTCGTTCTTAAACAGTGTTTGCACAAGGTTGCCACTTCCGTGCACTTGCAGCGTTGGCCCATCCTCGCCTTTCAACTCTTTTAGCTTCGCAACCACATCTCCCTCAATAAGTACAGAGTTCGCCCATGTAAGTTCTGGCGACGAAGCGGAGACAACATATTTTGTAGCCTTGTTAAACGGATCTGCTATAGCACCTTCTTGCTTCGGCCAATAACCTGCGAATATATCATATGTTTTTCTACCTAGCAATAAATCAAACGGCATACCCATTTGTTCGCCCATTATTTTACCTGAAAATTCATCCCAATACGGAACGGTCCAGCCGCCGTACTGAAAGCCGCCTGAAGTATCTTCTTCCGGACCGCCCGGGGCTTGCATGACACCGTCAAGACTAATAAAAGTTAGCACAACTATTTTTCTCATACCTCTAGCGTATCAGATCCAAATAAGCTTTTCCTGTTATATATGTTACTTGGTCATTAACAGTTATAGAAAAATACGTAAAATATTGAGTTCATATTAATGGCAGCAGCAATACGCTTATGCTATATTATTTGTAAAATAGGTGCAGAATTGAATGATTACAAAAATAACCCAACCCCAAAAACCAAGTTTTTATCCTGCCAACTTCTTAGTCATGACTACTACTTCCCTGCTGTTCTCATGGGCAATGGCTGGCCTCAGCGCTATCTTGATACATTATTGGCTGACTGGTGTATCAGGCATACTTAATGACAAAATTCTGATCTTCTGGATCGCTTTAATAGCCGTGGTGACTCCTATGCATTTATTAGCATATTGGCAGGTTCGCCGCACCGATAAAAGCCAAATTACAACCTTCTCGCTCCGCTTCGCCCATTTGTTGCTTGGCACGTTCTTATTCGTGGTCGTAGGGAGCAATATAATTTTTATGACTTTGCTCCTGGCATTCTTCCTTAATGCACTTGTTGGTACCGGCGAGTTTGACAAACTGTGGCTGGCTGCCAGCCTATCTTTGCTTCAAGCGATTACTTGGTTCTGGTATATAACTACTCATTTTTCAGCTGTTCGCGTCAATAGGCCACGACCAAAATATTACGTAATTACAGTAAGCACACTCGGTGTGCTAGTTATGCTTCTAAGCGCTATCTTCCCCTTAATGGCATATCGCAACGTAGCACACGACTTTGTAAAGGAAACTGACCTCGTCCGAATAAACAACTCTATAGCCGACTATACGGACACCCATGATAATTTACCGGCGAAACTAACAGACCTAAAAGAACTTAATAACGAAACAGTACGTCGATTAGGCGACTACCAATACACTGCGAAGGGCGAAACTAAATTCGGTATCTTTGGCTATGAGTTATGCGCTACTTTTACAAATAGTGAAGGCAAAGACCGTGACACTGGTTTTGGCTTTGATTCCCATAGTGCTGGCAAGCAATGCTTTACGCGCACCACCATTTCGTTCAATAAGTTAAACCAAGACTTAGCGCAGTACGCAAAGAGTTTACAAGAGGATGAAGCTAAATTGTGGACCACAATTCAAAACTTCTTATTGGGTGCTAAAAACACTGTAGATCAAGAGATCTCTGGAATTGAAGGCTTTGCCGGAAGTCAAGTCAAAGGCCTGGAGCGCAATCTCGAAGGACTTGAAGGCGGTACTGGTCAACTACAACAAGAAATGGAATGGCTTGAAAGCAATCTGACTGGTTTAGGCGGTAATACCGCTGAGCTGGCCCAGGATTTTGCAGCAGTCGAAAAATTCTTTCATGACTTAGGGTGCCTCTTTGGCGGTTGTACTACATCTCAGCAGTAACGCTTCGTGCAACAGGTAGTTTTATGATAGTAGGCAGTATTTAAGTAATTTAGCTTAGTAATAACTCGCAAGCAATACTTTATTCTATTAACCCAAGCGCAGGCAATAAAATAGAAACTTGAACGCCTGTCCAGTTCATAACCTTATGAATATAGGATGGCAAGTAGGCAATAACCGAACCGAGCACAATGATAAATATATTCCTACTGGTACTTTTCTATGGAAGTAGTTCTATTCATAATGCTTACGACTATTCTAATATAGTCACAAAACTACAGATATGCCAAAAACCTACACCTAACCAACGATAGGACAGCGCCCTGAAGAGACATCTCATTAATCCCTGTCGGGAATATTTACCGGAAAAGTAAGAGGCGAAAGTTACACTGTTGGTATTTGTTCTATTAATTCAAGTCGTTTCACAACGCTATTTTTTACAAGTATTGTACCTGACTAGTTACCGCATTCGCGCCTAACTTAGTACCATCTCCTACCAGTGCACCAAACTTTGTTACATTCGTCTGAACAGGCTTGCCATCTATCAGTACATAGATTGTTTTGTCGTTTCGTTCATTATAATGATTAGCCGTAATAGCACCTGCTTCAAAATTAACATGAGAACCAATAATACTATCACCTACAAAGTTGAAGTGTGCAAGAGCAGAATTACGCCCGATAATTGAATGTTTAATTTCACAAGAAGGACCAATACTAATTGCCCTGTGTAAATAAACCCCGCCCCGTAATAAGGAATGCGGACCTACAAAACATTTTGGCCCAATAATTGCAGGACCCTTAATGCTTGCGCTCGGATCGATAGTAGCAGTTTTATGAACCGTAATATCATTACTGATACATATTCGTCATCAAGCTGAGTTAGTTGTTTCTTTATCTCATTACTTAAATTTGTAAGCAACACCCAAGGTTCAGTCCTTGATCTCAGGTTTATATCTGCGCAATAATGAGCTATATTCATTTATTTATAGTAACAAATATGCTCGGTTACGGGTGCAGCCAAGTATTTGGTCTGACAGATAGCACAACAGTCGGGTAAGTTACATCTTACTAGAGATGAGCTGGCTAGCCAGAGGGAAATATTGGAAGTGCCTAATTAAGAATATTTACTTAACAAGTAAGTCCTGGGGATTATACTTCAATACGTTTGTATAAGATTGACACTGTTTCGCTCTTTTGAGCTCATCAGCATGAATATGCATTCATGGACAGTGATATACGTGGGGTTGGGCAGCGGCCCTGACAAGAGAGTTGCTTGTACCACGAATGAACGTAGTTACTTCCCTTGCCAGGGCCAGCATACCTACATACCCACGCAACCCGTCAGGGTCGCACTATCTGCTGACGGCGAAGAGCTCGTGCACAGCGGCGCACGCGGCTTCCAGCTGCTGTTGGACATCTTGGACCGAATTCTCCAGGCGCTTGACCTCGCTGTCGTAGTGTCTGTGGCTGCCGTAGCTGCCGAAGCTGCCCTGGTTGCTTCGCGCGGTCGCGAGTTGATCCATGGCGGTCGCGAGCTGCTTACCGAGTGAGTCCACCCGGTAGCTGAGCGCGGCGGCGAGCACCTGGTCGGTGTAGCCCTGGAGCTCTTGAACCAACTCGGGATTCTGTTGAAACTGCTCGGTCAAAGCCAGGACAGCGTTGACCGCATCGTAGTGCTGGACTCCCTTCGTGAGCCGCTCGAGCGTGTTATCGACCACATAGATCAAGCTCTGGCGCAACCTCGTGATGAGAACGCTAAAGACGAGCATGGTCATCAGTACGGCGCCACCGGCTCCAATTGCCAGGTAGGCGAATTCCTGCGTGGTCATTTCAGACCCTCCTTTATGGAGTTGACGGGATTTGCAGAGAATATCTGCATTTCATATTATACATATTTTTACTAAAAATTGCAAATAAATATTCTACTCACAAACTAAAAAGATTACGAAATAACTGTAGTAATATCGCTTATGCTTGGTATAAGCAATTGACGCACTGCAAATGTCCACAAAGCTGCCACCACAGATTATAAACTAAAGCATCGAGTTGACCTATTTGGCTTATTGGGCAACTTGCTAGACGATAATAATAGCGTTCAACAAATCACTCTGATATTCCTAGCTTATTTAGCAAGCCGCCGTAATTGTATGGAGTGAACTTATCGGCAATGAAAATTGGATACGCTGGACTTGCTACACCAAGTTTAGCAGCAAGCTCCTGGCTTATCGGTTCAAAAGCTTTGAGCTCCTTGCTCTGCAATGCAAATTTGTCCCTATCTTCAAGTGTTATACGATATACGAAACGATATTGTTCCAGGTTGTCCGTGGCATAATCAAGACTTTTTAGCTTGCTTAGCTGCGTAATCCGTTTGTACCAAACATCGGGCTTGTTTTGTTCGCTACCAAGACTGACTTCTACCGACAAACAGTTAGATGCATATTTGTTTATGCAGTCGTAATCAGCCACAATAATTCGCTTAAAACCAAGCATTACCGCAACCCTGTACAGCAGCTTACTGGCAGACTGTCCCACGAATCCACAATCGTTGTTAGGGCAATAGGTATTGTGAAAGTCCAAGACTAGGTCATACTCCTTTGCGATTTCTAGGAGCTGAGCCGCCCTCCTCGGCTCATAATCATTGCTGTTTATGTCTCCCTGAAAAGAGCGGTTCAAATCTTGCGCCACAAAACGACTATTGGCTTTAATCGCCAAACCGTTTGCTAGAACTACATCCACATTTTTTACTGGCTTCTGTTGGAACAGCCTTGCGACTTCAATACCCAGTGGCTCGTTGCCGTGCATACCGCCAATTACTAAAATTCGCATTACCCCTCCTTTCCTAAGTTAATGGCTACAAAATCTCGTCTGTCTGGCACATCTTGCTGACGAACAAATATACTTGCAGCCTGACCAAAGTCACGTGTTGGAACAGCAATCATACGTGGCTCAATAGTTCTGTAAGCAACCGTCTGTGAACCAAGCATATCTGCCATCTCCGTAACAAATTTACCAAAATTTTGAAGATTGCCCTTTGGCTTCAAATCTTTGTTTGCAAAGACCTCGTCTAGCCACATCACCTCGTCGCTTCCCAACTCACCTCTTAACCATTCGGCCATTTCTGGTACATCGCTATATTTTTCATCGGCTATGACCGTTAGCTTAGCTTTCCACGCTATTGCAGCCAATGTTACACCTTGGCTATTTTGCTCAACATACCAAGTAGTTGGTCGTGAAGTCGCAAGGTTGTTAAACCCATTCACTAGCTCATCGACCTCGTAAGCTGGAAGTACTGGACATCTGCCACAAAGTTCACAAGATGCACCCACTGCTACGGAAGACAAGCCGCCAACGCATCGCTGCAATTGGTCGACACATTTACTTACCTCATACCAAGGCTCGCCAGCAAACGCTGCTTGATATGTTGGTACTATTTCGCCGTAAAGAGCCTTAACCTCTTCAGGCGTATAAAGATTACTTTTACTCATATTACTTTATTCCTTTCAATTGATATACAAATAACTAAAAACGCCGGAGCGATGTCCGGCGTTAATGCTTGAAAGGCAATATGAAACTAACCGACATGCTCCGGCAATGTATGCAGATGATGCTGGTTAGACTTAATAAGCATAAATATATTGTAACACTTAATTATCAACTGTCAACTCTTGGTGCAACTTACAGAATTTACCTAAACTTTTTGGATAAGTACAACTCAAGATAGCGTGCCAAATAGTAATACCTTGCTTCTTTCGGATAAACCATTTCAAAAGATAATTTATTGAATATTCATATGTTATTTGGATCTAGCTAGCAATCCTTTTAACGACGATGACGTTGTCTATAATAGTTGCCGGTTCGCCAGATGGACCGTTAATTCCACGCTTAAGTGAGGCGACTTCGACGGCTTCCCATTTGGAACGGTCAAGCTCCAAATTAGCATAAGTCTCTTCAACACTCGGAAACACATGGTCAGTGTGCTCACTGAATGAAGGAACGCCGCCATGTTCAACGATTAACAGAATTCCGTTCAAGCTAACGGCGGCAGCAGCTTTTTGTAATACGCTTTGCCGTTGAAATTCTAGCGGTGACTGCAAGAACTGTGCCGATACCAGATCAAATTTACCAGCTGGAAATGACATCTCAAAATCATGCTGGTCAAGTGTAACTAAATTGCCAACCTGCTGTTTTTCAGCGAGTACTTTAGTCCGGTTAAGTGCCACCTCTGAAATATCCGCCGCTGTTACATGCCACCCCCGGCTTGCAAGCCAGATCGCGTCACCACCCTCGCCACAGCCAAGATCCAACGCCGAACCTGGCTCAAGAGTTTCAATAATTCTTACAAGGTGCGGGTTTACGTTGCCTGACCAGATTTGATCTTTATTCTCATAAAAATCGTTCCAGAACTTATTGGCTTTTTTATTTCGTTCATTACTCATAATTATCCTTACTCAATAAAATACTACAGATACAGTATGAAGAGACTCAATTCTAATTGCAAATATGTCGCATTTAGAGTACACTAATGCAAATGAACGAAGTGGTTAGCATAGACAAATTCAAAAATGGCTTAAGAAATGCGGGCTTGAAATATACACCACAGCGCGGACTAATACTCTCCACACTACTCGCACACGGATCGCTCTCTAATGCTGAAGTGGCAAATGCCGTAGCAGGCAAAGTAGACAGAGCTACAGTATATCGAATACTAGCAGTGTTTGAAGATCTAAAACTTATACATCGGATATGGGACGGTTGGAAAAGCAAGGTTGAGTTGAGTGACAAATTTGTAGCGCATCATCACCATGCCAGTTGTAGGGAATGCGGACAAGTCTTGCGAATTGAATCCGACACACTGGAAAAAACACTTCAGGGCGTAGTATCTCAACTATTATTTACTATGGATGACCATACAGTTGAGCTAAGAGGATTATGTCAAAAGTGTAATAAAAAAGCCCCGTAATGTATGGTGCTTAAAGAAATAATATTAATTCAAAATAATTGTGCAGCAGGTGGGTAAAAGTTTACTCCTCGTTAGAGATGAAATAGCTCGATGGAGAGAGATGCTAGCCGTACAGTATCAAGAACACCTAACTGATAAGTAAGAGCCGAGACTTACATCTTCTGGACTATGATTTCTCATTTCTCTGAGTCTGTAGCCGATTAATTCGTGTCTTGTAACCTTCAATACCGAGGGCTTGTTGAGCAGTCTTGTGACCAACGACCCTTAGGCCTGACTTATTGAGCATCTTAGTCAACACGTCTTCTAATAACTTATCGTTCTTGAGCGTTTTTTCGTCCAAATAATCTGTGAAGGCGTACGACGAGCACCATCCCTGTATACGCGCATCGATACTAATCAGTTTTTTTGTGAAGGTAAGCTTTTGATTATAAGCAGCTCTGCGGACGGTCCAAATGGCATTACTATATGAATCACCACTTGGTGGGTATATTTTTTGACCCTTAAAACAAAGTCCTAGAAATATCAGCCCACTATACTTACGAACTATACTGTGTTTGTTATGCCCTGATACGGGTAACTCTCTCGGTCTCAGAAGTGGATGTAACTCAAGTTTTAATTTTAAAAGCTCAGACTCAACTAAGTCATGTGCATCTATTGCAGCTTGCTCTGTTTTACATAGGATCACGATGTCATCAGCATATCTAACCATCTTAAGTTTTTTTCTAATAATTGATTGGTCAAAATCAGCCAAATAAACATTAGCAAATAATGGGGAAAGCGGGCTGCCCTGCGCTACCCCTAAAGTGGGATTGTATTCATACTCTTTTTTCGTACGCTCTTCTATTTGTTCGACATTTGCTATATCAATTTCTAGGAACTGTTTTATCAAAGGCAGTAAAGACTTGTCTGGTAGAGCGGTACCAACTTTATTGAGCAGTAAGGCTTTATCTATGCGATCAAAAAACTTTTTAATATCAGCCTTGTAAGCATACATATAACCGCTTTTGTAGTACTGTCGGATTTGTTCTGCAGCCTTTTCCACGCCCCCATCTTTCACGTAAGCGAAACTGACACCATTATTTACTACTTTGTACCTTTTATTTAAATGTTCACTGATCAAGCCTTCAATGGCTTTCTGTACTACTCGGTCTCGAACAGTCGGAATCTTTAGAATTCTATAATCTTTTTTATCGGTCACTCTTGAGCGGGGTTTACCCTTTTCGAGAGGATGCCCACGCAGCATTTGTGGTGTATATTTGCCAGAACTCAATAGTGTACTTAGACCATCGAGTTCATTTTCTAAATTATTTCGGAATTCATCTATAGTAATCTTGTCGATGCCATAAGAAAAAGGCTCTTTATGAAGAGCCTTCCATGAACTTCTTAATATCTTTTGATCTGCTAGTCGAGTGAGCAAACTCACCTTAGACCTCTCCGTCCGCTAGCGGGGTGATGCGTCGTGTGATCATTAGCTTCAGCTGAGTGGCAATAGTTACTGACATACTTGTTGCTAGTATCAGTGATACTGCTGTAAGTACCGCACGTCGCAGTGCCCCAAAGCTTCCGACAACCAAATCCTTACGGACTAATTGTATCATATCGTTGTCGTCTCCCTTTCGGTCGCCTACAACGAGCTGCACGGTTGTTGTTGATTTTGTTGCCATTCGCTCCTCCTTGAACTCTTTTAATTTCTGATTGGCTACTACGGAGAGTAGTGGTGAATCACCAGCAGCCATAAGGAACGTTAGCTTCAGCTGAGTGGCAATAGTTACTGACATACTTGTTGCTAGTATCAGTGATACTGCTGTAAGTACCGCACGTCGCAGTGCCCCAAAGCTTCCGACAACCAAATCCTTACGGACTGGTTGCACCCGCTAATTATACATCTCATTAAAGTTAATTTAAACTGGTGTGTTTTGCCCGCACGTAAACGTTCACCAATCCCGATACATAACGGTGTCGTAGCAACAAACAAAAAAGACACCGAAGTGCCTTCTATTTCCCATTTGGTGCGGGTGAGGGGACTCTAACCCCTGGCCTCATCCTTGGCAAGGATGCGCTCTAAACAACTGAGCTACACCCGCATAGTTGTTATTAACTTGAATGATTGTAGCGTAACAGATAGAAAAAATCAATTGTTTAGCATACCGATGTACTTACTTTTTGAGATGCCCGTATACCATTACACGTCTCGTCCAGATTGTTTAATCAACCCAAACCGCAACACAGAATGATGCCAAACCACAGCACTATATATGCGAGAAAGTCGAGGCATAATCGCACTACTAAGTGTCTGTTCCGCTAATTCAAGCCCTTCTTGTAATTGCATTGCTTCTACTGCAGCAAGTTTCTGCTGGAACACGTTTTGTGACTTGGCAAAAAACCGTATATCTTGCTCTTTCTTATCCATAAGAGCCATCACATCTTCTGCCGTACCTGGTTGGCCGTCCTGATATCCCATACGTTCCCATCTGCACCTATCCGCAAATACTGCTGAAATTTCAATCATATCTTCAGAACTTCGCTCATCTTCCCATTTTCTAACTCTTTCAGCCTTCATGTCTGTATTGTATAATTCAGTGGATCTTCAACCAAAAGCATAATACATGAAGGAAGGAAAAAACCCGACCATAAGATCGGGTTTTTTCCTTGGTGGCTCCTCCCAGACTCGAACTGGGGACACAAGGCTCTTCAGGCCTCTGCTCTACCAACTGAGCTAAAGAGCCACGCCAAAAATAACCTCACTATTATACCGTAACAGATGAAAATAAGCAATGCGGAAGCCACTTACAAAAACCGCCCTGCTTTACGACCGGGCGGTTTTAAGCAAGACACTGTGTTTATCTTTCTTCTTTGTTATTCTCTTTGCCTGTTCTCTCCTTCATCTCATCTGTCGCTTTATTTTTTGCTTTCTTCATTTTGTCCTTCATATCACCCATAGTGTTTCCTTCCTCATTTTAAAGGCACCTTCTACTATGGGGCACGGAAGGAAGTTATGCTGTGAGGTATTTAATAGGGCTAGGCTTCTTTATCAATAAATTCTTGGCACAGACGTTCAAATACAGCATTTGTCCAGCCAAAGCCGGTTTGAGACGGATATACGCCGCGAACCGGCGGCTTATCTGGATTTACTACATTATACTTTTCCAAAAACACTGCATGGTGATTAAACCAGTCAAGATTCGTTTTTATCCACTTTTTCGCAATACGCTCAGCATCTTTATTGTAGCCGTATCGTTGCAAACCTTTGATAACTATAAAATGTAGCGGTGCCCACCCGTTTGGGTGAGCCCATTGGGTTGGCAATGAACCCGGTACGTACTGAGTAAGTGGCAATGCATCAGTTGTAGCAAGTCCGCCTTTGTTTTCAAATTTTCGCAAAGACTTCACAAGTGCCTGAGCTTGACGCCCGTCCAACATACCAGCCCACATTGGATAATACGCAGCCAAAGAACTGATGTTGCCCTTTTTCTTTTTCACATAGTTATAGTCGTAGAACATTCCACGAGCTTTATCCCACATGAGGTTATTCATGGTATGTGCGCGGGTTTTGGCGGCCAATTCCCATTTTGCAATGTCACGTTTATCATCAAAAATTCGCGCCGCTGTCGCAAAATCCATTTCGTATTTGTAAAGCAGCGCATTCAAATCTACAGGCAAATAATTCAGTGCCTTACGGTTGAAGCGCGGCGTCATATCCCATCCGCTTTCAGCCTCGGCAAGGTCATGAAGCATATTGATGTCGTAATGCCGGCTTAAACCCTGGTATACACGACGCCAGTGCGGCTTGGTTGTACCCATCCAAACCGTCTCGTACTCCTGCTTGGCGATCTCAATATGCTCTTTAAGCCAATCCTTACCGGGGTTATACGTATTATAAACATCCATGACAAAGCTAGATAGAAACGGAGCTTGTGACCGACCCATCAAATAATTACGCGATGCGTTGGGTATGACATGAAAGCGTTTGAACATTGCTTCCAGATTCTCGAGCATCCCCATTACGAGCTCTTTGTGCTCCTCATCAAGTAAACCTTGGACCATAAAATAACTGTCCCAGTAATACATCTCGTTAAAGTCGAACTCATGCCCTTCTTCGCTAGCAGGTATTAAATACGTGTGAGGCAAGCCGATTAGGCTACCCTCGTCCTTAGGGTTGTTTCGTTCTAATTTTTTCCAATACGCGTTTATATACGCCCTTGCCGGCTTTACATCATCGGCATTTAACGCGTGTTCACGCCCGAACGAAAACAGCCCCGTTTTATTAGCAATTTCTTTAGCTTTTTTCCCTAGCATATGGTTTAAGACTAGAGTTTATATAAGAGCAAGTCAAGAAAAAGCTAAAGATTATTTAAAATTCATTAATCACTGGCCAAGTGCCATAAATTACAATGCTTGCAACGATACGGCTTTACATGACTGCCGTAGCGATGGGCCGCCAATGTAGCCGCCGTTTGGGCTTCTTTTTGCGTATCAAAAGCTATCTTATCCGCACATGGCAGGATCTTTTCGTCATTATCCATCTACCTATTATAGTAGCAGGTTGCTCAGGAGGATTTCTGCGTGATACCTAAAAGCGCCCAGCCGCTCAGCTTCTTGATTTTCTTATTTTTCTTCTTAGCCTTCTTGTTTTTTTCCTCTTCAGCTTTTCTACCCGGACCTTCATGCGTATGGTCGTGGCCATGATCCGTATGCCGGTCCATAAAGACACCTATTGACTCGCTTTGGCTGAATATCTCTTGCATTGAGTGGTCATGGTTACAAAACATTTCAATCTGTGCAGCCATACTCCGCAAGTCTACAAACTCGCGGTAAAATTCCGAACTTGCCTCCTGGACAATGGCTTCCATACGGCTCACTTTTTCATCAAGTGCCAGCTCTTCGTCTGTCATCACGCCATAGGCCGCCTCATGGAAAGCTTGGTTCATATCTATGCCGTCCATGAGTTCGGACGAGAATAAATCGTCTAGTAGCACTTCTTTACTCATCTATGCGCTCACTAATATTTTGACATTCTCTAAAGTAGGGTCAGTCTTTTTTAAAGCTTCCATGCCGAGTGCCTGGATAACAACCAAGGCGCCTGGCCTGGTTGCAGTCTCTATCTGCCCTGTCTCTTGGTCGCGCATACCTTCATGCCATAACAGTAACGCCTCACCCTCCTCTACACCTTTCTTCGTGATAGTAATGGTAGCTTGTGGTATCTCTGATCCAAACAGCGTTTGGGACATTTGGCTCGTTACTGAATTTCTAGGGTTTTTTCGCCACTTATGGTTAATATGGTCACCTTCTTGCCACGCTTCTCGTGTAGCCTTATCACCGCCTGCGGTAAGGATCGTTGCAAAGTGCTCTGCCTCAACACCATCCCCATTCTCATGTCCATGATCACCGACCCCTGCAGTCTCTGATTGCCCGCTTGCTGACAGTAAGGTACTTACTGAAGACGTCAGCTGGCGCTTATATGGCTGCTTGAAAACATGTAAGCGCATGCTGGTAGGCGTCGCGTCCTGTTCACTCACGACCGCAGGATAAAATCCTGGTACTTTATCTCCTGTAAGCATGGCTGGTACAAGTACCATATATCCTTTTAATGTGGCTGCAGCTCGGGCAAAGTCCTCAGGGTTACCCTTGCTTAAAGGGGCGTAAAACCCTTCCTTACCGAGTATAGGCCTCTCTCTTAATAATGCTTCGGCTTCCTCGGCTACGGTGACTACACGTTCACGTACTGTATCAGCTGCAACATCCCCATCAAGTATCGCGCCACGTTCACTTTGTAAGAAGTTATTCGCTTCACTAATTGCTTCTTCCACCCTAGTTTGTGTCAAAAATTCTGTCATATAACAATAGTAAAAAATCGTAATAATTATTGCAAATTTGTCGCAATTTTATATTTCAATGCGATGTTGTCGCAAAAAACATTAAGATTTAGATAAACTTAGATGGTACCGCAACATGCAGGGCAGCCACAACCTTTATTAGGGTCGTTGAGTGTTACGAGATGAGTGGCATACGAATCAAGGAGCGCTTGGTTGTTCATATCTTGGGGTATCTCTGTAGAGGCTGTAGCAACGTCTGCCATTGCCGCCACCTCCGTATCTTCTCTGTATCCTAATTGGTGCAGGTATTGCATACCTTTAGTAATTGCCAAAAAAGACACGATGAACGCTATGGCAAAAACTCCGATATACTCTACGTGGATATGCTGCTTCATGCCGTAAGCATAATACGGGTATAGACCGAGCGCAAATTTATCGCAATTCTACTTGAAATTTAGACACCTTATTCTTTCCCAGGGACTTTTCCACCGGCACGCCTTGCTTTGTCGAGCCCGACTGCTACCGCTTGTTTCTTATTCTTAAACTTACCCTCATATTTATGTTCGTGCATAGATTTACGAACCTCTTCTTGAGCCTTTTTACTATATTTCGCCATAACTATTTCACCCGCTTTCCTTTTCGTTTTGTAGACTCACCATTGCTTGCCCGCTGCATTTTGTTATGTCCAATAGCTACCGCTAACTTATGCCCTCTGTAATGGCGTTCACGCCGATGGATATGCATATTTTCATGTGTTTCTTCAGGATCATGCCCGTAATCTGTCATGAGATCCTCCTTCTAACCTAAAAGCGCAACTGTCTTATTAGAAAGTTGCGCTTTTACGTCTTCTATCTCGCCAGGAGATATTGCTTCTTTTAAAGCCTTCCAAGTGGTTTTAATTTGTTTTTTTGCATGGCCTTCATCGATGTCTTGTAGCTCCATAAATTGATGAAGTAAATCCACGTTGCGGTTTTCATCAGTAGATCTGACAGACAAAGCAATATCCTTAAGCTCGGTAGGTAATTGACTGGCAAAATCCTTGCGTTCGCCTTCGTTCAAGCGCACGGCCAGGCTTTCAACCATAAGCTGAAGCGCTTCTTGAGACTCGGAATCAGAAAACCCTGAATAGACTTGTACGCGTTTAATAAGCTCACGATATTTCATAGGCATTTCCTCCTGTTATCGTAAGCTATATTGTGAAGCGCTCACCAACTAGCGGCTATGAGCTTTTTTACAAGTTTCTAGTCCTGGTCTCTACCATTCAAATGATTCGCCTACAGATATATGCCCAATGTCTTGTGCCATCCTGTCTATAAGCGTATTTAATTCAGAAGGAGATGCGGAAAGCGGACGACAACCCTCCCCAACAAATAAAGTCAATCCTTCCCCACGTAAGGGCACTGTGGTGTTTAACGACAGTAGCTCATCTTCGGTCATATCGAACTTTTTGCCAAGGGTCGTGTAAGTAGGTCCTGTTTGCTTACCTCCTAAAGTACATGGTGCTAGAGGCATATCGCTAAGACATTCTGATGGCCGCTGTTTCATTACTACAACCTACCACGAACAAAGCCGCCACGTCAAAAGCTACTTAGAGACAAACGTATAGGCTTGGCCGATACGTCCGGCACGTCCGGCACGTCCGATGCGGTGGACATAATCGTCGTACGTCTGCGGTACCGAGTAATTGATAACATGCGTAATGTCACTAACGTCGATGCCACGAGCCGCCACGTCAGTAGCTACAAGGATATTTACCTTGTTTTCCTTGAATTTATTCAATGCCCGCTGGCGTTGACCTTGAGTTTTACCTCCATGGATTGCATCGGCCTGAAAGCCACGCACGACAAGCTCTTTGCTGAGTTTTTCTACGCTACGCTGTGTTTCGTCGAATACAATAATTTTTTCAACTTCTTCTTTATTTAAGATGTCATGAAGCTTTTCGATCTGCTCTATTTTAGAGCTGTAGTGCACGACATCTTGGTGGACATTATCACTACTATCTCCACTTTTCACTGATACAGTTATTGGATCATGTACAAACTGTCTAATGAGTTCGTTTACCTTGCGGTCAAGCGTGGCAGAGAAAAAGAGCGACTGTCGTTCTGATGGCAATAAGCTTAGAATTTCGCGGATATCATTAATGAAGCCCATATCAAGCATGCGGTCGACTTCGTCCAGTACTACGATGTTAAAATCCTGAAGCTTAAGCGTACCGCGCTCCAGATGGTCTTTCATACGACCTGGTGTACCTATTACGATTTGCGGATCAGCCCGAAGGTCACGCATTTGCGGACCAATAGGCACTCCACCGATGAGCAATGCGCCAATTAGTCTACTGCCTTTGCCAATAGCCCGAAGTTCATCCTCGATTTGCTGAGCGAGCTCACGCGTAGGCGCCATAATCAATGCCTTAGTCCCTTTGTCTGCAATGAGCCTATGCAGCACCGGAATACCAAACGCAGCAGTTTTACCAGTACCAGTATTCGCTATTCCTATAATATCCTTACCCTCAAGTCCAATAGGAATGGTTTGGTCTTGAATCGGGGAAGGGATAACAAACCCTTTCTTTTCAATATTGGCGTGCAAGAGGGAATCTATAGCAAAATCCCGGAATGTATGCACTGGTTCGTACGGTGCTGCCGTAGCACCACTAGCTACCTTTACAAATTTTGAAGGGTGTATAAATTGTTTATTACCCTTGTTCTTTGGCTTAGAAAACCGGCGGCTGCCAGACCGTGGGCCACCAAATGATTTACCACGCCCACGGCGTGCGATATGTATATATGAGACCATAAAAATAGAATCCTTTCGTTTAGTTAGTTATGACTTGGATTGCTTACTGAAGCCAAAGTTATAACCTAACCAACCCGGATTCATAGAAAACAATGCATGGACGCATCTTAGTACGTTGTTTATATATTAGCACCATTTAAATAATATGTCAATGTATATTTGCTTATGGTATACCCGAGTGTATACATAAAACTGTGAAGTACCTTACTGAAAAGAAGACTATACCACACTACGCTGAAAAGGAGCTTAAGAAAGTGGAGGAGACGCATGTTTGCAGAAAATGTTCGTAAGTACTTGGCCAATATTAAAGTCAGTGTCGTCTTAGGGGCCATAAGTCTTTTACTTATTCTTTCAAGTTTTATGGTACCTTCGACCCATGCGCTGACCCTGGATCTGGATGCCCGCGACTGTGACGACAATGCAGTTATTAGATGTGGCGCAGCAAGCACCGAAGGTCTACAGCAGAAATTTAATAGCGATGCGAGTGTCCGGGCTATCTTTAACCACTTTGGCATTAGTGCCGCCGAAATGGGCCGCATTGGCTCCACTGCCAAAGCCGGCATTGTACACAAGGATGGTAGAGTAACCGTTGGCGATGATGTAGTTGCAACAGGCGCCATGACTGCTGGCCGTCAAAATATGGGTGGAAGTACTGCGGTAAAGGTTGGTGGGACCACCTTTTTCAAACGCCCGCCAAGTGTTTCATTCCAGACAAATAGATTGAAGGCCTTCGTAGTTATGAACAGTAACGACCAGTTTGCATTCGCAATCATAGCTAGTTGTGGTAACCCCGTAACTGCCCAGCCAAAGCCCCGACCAAAGCCACAGCCAAAACCAACTCCGCCCGCACCAACCAAACCGACCCCCCAGCCAAAGCCCCAACCAAAACCTCAACCTGCACCACAACCCGCGCCTCAGCCACAGCAAAACCAAAGCCAAAACCAATCGCAGCAGCAATCTGCCACTGCAAATGCCAATGCCAGCGTAACCGTTAACCAACCACCCGCCCCGGCACCACAACCCCCAACCGTGGTAGAGAAAGTAGAGAAAGTAGAAAAAGTAGAAGTACCTACGCCCGTAGCTGTAGAGCAGCCGGTAGCCGCCGCCCCCGTGCAAGAACTTCCTAAAACCGGTATAGATGATGTTGGCACTACGCTTGGTGTAGCCGGTCTCGCAACACTCGCAGGCACTATCGTGCATATTCTGTATTCCCGCCGTAAGCTTCGTCAGTCATAAACAAAGGTTTCATATGTGTGGCCGCTACACACTGTACGAAACCGAAGATTTAGCCGAACGGTTCGGAGTGGACCTTCCGGAAGATATCCATCCCAGCTATAACGTTGCGCCATCACAGACTATGCCCGTCATTGTGAATGGAACAGACACGAAACATATTGAGTTTATGAAATGGGGATTGGTACCAGCCTGGGCTAAGGATTCCAAAATGGGACCCAAACTTATAAATGCCCGTAGCGAATCAATATTTGATAAGCCTGCATGGCGGCATGTGATTCGTTCGCACCGCTGCCTTGTCCCGGCAAATGGTTTTTATGAATGGAAAAATACCAACACTGCGCAGAAGCAGCCATACTACATTCATCCGAAAGAGAGGCAGATCTTTAGTTTTGCAGGCGTCTGGGACAGCTGGCGGACACCTGACGGAGAAACTTTAAAAACATATTCGATTATAACCACCGAGCCAAACCACGAAATTTCAGCTATCCATAATCGGATGCCTGTGATTCTTTATCAGGAAGAAGAACTTGTATGGATCGACCCTACAAATAATCATCCTGAAGACATAGCACCTTTGCTTCATCCGTACGAAGACGACGGCTTAGAACTCTACCCGATAAGCCAGGATGTCAACTCTCCAGCAAATAACAGTCCTTCGCTCTTGCAACCGCTGGCTTTAAAATAAGCATGACAAACCTATACTTTAGGTAGCGCTTAGGTTATAGCTATGCGCTCGTTGAAAAGCCTTTGGAGTATACTGCCAGTCTTTTCTTTGAGGGTGAGGTACCTTTCAACCACTTCTTCGGCTGACCGTTCGCTACCATTTAAGATAACTTGTAAAAATGCATCAGTTACGCCACTAAATGGCTGTCTCATGCCCGGCTCCATCACGTTAAGCCAGAATGAATCGCTACTGAATAAGTCAACATCTTCTGATTCTACGACTCGTAGCGCAAGTGAAACAATGCCATTAAAGAGTACGTATGGCATAACACTACATTGCTCGTCATGCACAGGCGCAACTTCACGATCTGCTAATACGATACGGAAGCTCTCAGCAGGCCTGTCCGTGGAAGTTGGGTCTTCAAGCCTAAAAGCACCTTGCATAGGAAGTTCCAGTGGAAGCTCTACTTTACCCATCATATTTGAGTGGTTCGCTGCCTTGAATCTAACAGCCTCTTCGTCACTGGAGAAGTAATACCCGTCGAATCCTGGAGTAGTTTCGTCCTGTAGGGTCACAGGGAATCGTGAGGACGGTCGGAGGATCTCTCTGGCTGGAAGTATAGGTAGTTGCGCAGTGTTTGGCATAAGTCAATACTAATACTTTTGCTATATATTGCAAGCAGGAGCGTGTTTCATCTCAAACTTATTTACCATGATGTCTGTATTTAGGTATTAATAGTTAAAACAAAAAACACTAGATTTCTCTAGTGTACTTTTGGTGGAGCTGGCGGGTACTGCCCCCGCGTCCGTCGGTTTATCTTGGTTAGTCGTCTACAGGTTTAGGTCATTTAGGATTTGCCAAAACCTACTGGTGAATGACCAAAAGGTAAGTTCTGGGTGCTCTGGTCTTAACAGTCATCACGAGCAGTGAATGACTGGGCAATCAGATGATATGAAACACTCATCGTCTATCTGATGTCAACTTGAGCGTTGCACTAAACGTTGTAAGCTAGTGCTGGTGCTGGCATAGCGAAAGCAGCTTTTACGCTGTTCCAAGCTGAAGCCAACTTAGATACTTTTTCAGTTGCATCTAGTATGATTTGCCTATAACGCTGACAAGCGACCTGCTGATCTAACCGATAAAGTCCAACGTCGAGCTTAAAATTCAGCCCCGTATTATTTATTATAACATAAACACAATATTCCTAGCAACTTCACCTCTTGGCAGTTTATTGGGTGCTTCTTAGTAGCGCTACCAGTTGTTTTTGTTGTTTTGTGCTAAGTTTTTTAAAGAAGTTGTCATAATACAGAGACAAAGCCTTATTTGCCGCTTCCGTAACGTTCTGGCCTCGGGTAGTTGCGGTAATAAGATGCTCCCTGCGGTTATCTGGGTTTTTTATAGCTACAATCATCCCGGCTTGTTGTAACAGCTTGATCTGTCGACTAATACTAGCCTCAGTTTGACCGAGCGTGTTAGCTATAGTCAATTGTTTTGTATACGAGTGCTCTTTTACTACGCTTAAGATTTTATACTGCGCTAAGCCAATCCCAAATTGCCCAAACAAAATTTGATCTGTCTCACGGAAGAGTAGGGCAGCAGTGTGATGAATTTGTCTAGCAAGGTTATCTGCTGTATGTATGTGCATTGGTCATTGTGCTGTTTAATAATCCTTAACTTGTTAAGTATAGTATACTAAAATAACCATAAGAAATATACAGTCATGCCCATGCCACCCGCCAAAACCCAAACTGTCCGTTTTCCAGCCTATCTTCATATCGTACCGATTATCGCATTAGTGCTTGTATGGTCCGGGCTTATAAATCCAGACAACCTTGGCCTGTCACTATTTATGTTGCTAGCTAACGCTGGCGTTTTTTGTTACCAGCTCTACTTCTTAAAAACATTGGCCGGACCCCACCGTCTTCTTAAGGCCGAAAAACACCTATTAATCGGGTCACTCCTGATACTGGGTGGACTACTTATGGGTCATATAAGCGGCCACTATAAGTTTTCAACCGATCCAAGCCTTCAGAACGGCATATACCAATCCATCATTGTATACTTTGTTCTGCTTTTGCTGTCATTACTAATCCTTTCCTTAATTAACGCAATTTACCTCTACATACATGTCGGGACCATCTTACAGACAATTGCAAAAGTCGGGCTATTTTTCTTGTGGCTTGCAATCTTCGCCCTTGCTTTTATCGGCTATAGTATCTCATACACGCTACATGACCCAAATACAGAATAGTATTGAAACTGGTGCCATGTTTGCAAAAGCAAGCAGGCCGCAAAATGCCGTGTATTCCGGATGTCTGGCCATTGCCGCTTACATAGCAAGTGGAGGACGACTTTTGAGTATCACGGCCCTATGTTTATTCGGGTTTTTTATTTTCATGTACGCAATTGCTGCCATCTATAACAATTTACAGGATATTGCTACCGATAAAATAAACAAGCGTTTCGACAATCCGTTCGTCAAAGCTAAAGTGCCGGTATGGCAACTTGTTAATTTTACCGTCAGTATGGTTATAGGGGCTATAGTTTGTGTCAGCTTTTTAAAATTACCTGTTTCTTTAATAGTATTCGTAATTTCATTGTTGGTTATTTTTAGTTACTCAAATCCCTTTATTCGCTTAAAGTCCCGCGGGTTTGCAGGAATCTTAACCCTTGGGATTCCCTATACCATACTCCCCATTCTACTAGGCTATCTACAAAATGAATCCGTGTCACCACTGCTGCTTTTTACTTGTGGAGCAGTATACTTTGTTTCACTCGCTGGGCTACTGGCAAAAGATTACAAGGACCAATCTGGTGACCGTGCATCAGGGGTTCATACAGTACTCGTCCGACACGGTGAGGGTATTGTGCATAAACTCACTCTGCTTTGTTTTATCGTGGGCTTAATGATACAAGTCTACATAACATTCGCGTTCAGTCTTTCCCTGTGGGGTCTCGCCCCCTTGATAGCGTATGGCTGTTTTGTATATGTACTACATAAAAATAAAGGGCAACTGTCCCTCAGGTACATGAGACTCGGTCAAACTTGCTTGCTTGCATTTACCTACCTGAATCTTGTGTAGCCTTATAGAGGACATACCAATCATCAAGTGAAAGTGCTTGGGCGCGAAGGTTTGGATCAATACCAGCTTTTTGTAACAAAGCTTCAGCTTCAGGCTTTGATATATGCAGACCGCCACTTAAACTACTCCTCAGCTTCTTTCGTCGTTCACTAAAACCTGCCTTCACCAGTCTAAAGAACTTTTTGGCGTCTACATCGGGATACCGTGGTTTTTCACGATATTTCAGCCCAAGTATCTGTGAATCAACTTTAGGCGGCGGAGTAAAGAGCTCAGCGGGTACTACTACACTTAACTGCACTTCGCAATAAAACTGTACGCTAACACTCAACAAACTCATATCACCAGGTTTGGCCGCCACACGTTCAGCGACCTCTTTTTGGATAAGCAACGCAGCCGTATCAAATGGATTTGGACTTTCACACATAACACGGAGCAGATTACTCGTAAGATAGTAAGGGATATTTGCAGCTACTTTATAGCCCGCGGGCAAGCTCGTGAAATCAAAGCTTAAAATATCATGTTCAATGACTTGTAACTTCTCGTCTTTAATTCGGCTTGGCAGTGCCTCAGCCAAATCATGATCAAATTCGACAGCAATAACTGTTGCATCACGTGATAGTAATTCTTTAGTAAGCGTCCCAAGCCCTGGTCCAATCTCCAATACGGTGTCGCCTGCTTTAACACCTGCAACATCCGCCATTGCTTCAAGGCTCAGTTCATCATACAGCCAATGCTGCCCTAAAGATTTTTTCGGTGTGTCAGTCATTATCTTTTTTACCACCAGTGTTGATCTTGCCATACTTCTGCTGCCCTTTGCCAGCCTCCGTATCGTCCTTGGGCATAGCCTGAGAAAAACTTCAACTGACAAACTGGATCACGTTGCCAATTTGGGCAAACTGCAGCAAGCTTGCTGGCAGGACAGGCCTGGCCTAACCCGCCACAACCTCCGGCATTCATAGCTCCAGCCCGCCAGCCCGATTCACGACTAATAATGAGGTCTACGTACATAAAGTCACTTTTGCTAATGCCAGCTGCCGCCATGACAGATTGTTTGTCGCTTGGTATATCAACATAGGTGCCTCGTGCTACAATCGCGCCAACTGGTTGCTGGATAACTATGTCTTGTAGCTTTGTTCGTTCGCCAGTTTGGGTATTGATTTGATAAGTGACAATACGTTTGCCAGGTACACCCTGTTGACGTACTGCCGTAGACCCAAATGACAACATAGCATCTTCCACATATTCTGTAGGTGGCGCTATATCTTCAGTCGCTACCTGTACAGTAACCCCTTTGCGATTGACGAAAATTGGTTCGTTAGGTCGAATGGGAGAATCGACACTCGGCTGTACTGTTTCTCCTTCTGCAAGTGTAATGTTTTTTTCCTTAAGAAATGCTCCAACGGTTTTAGCATGCGTCCGCGCTACAATCGGAGTGCCGTATAAACTCATATTGACAGGTGTAGCTCGCTCTACGACAAGTTGTTGCCCAATAATACCTTGTGTCACAAAATCTTGGACTGGATCAAGCTTTAATCGATCCTCTGGATAAGCATCAATACCTGATTGCTTTGCGATACTACGTGGAGTAGCAGCAGCGCTTAATGCACGCGTCTCCTTGTCTCCATCAACAATAGTTACCGGCAAAGCCCGATACACATTTACGCGAAAATTGTCGCTGACAATCTCGGTATTTTTAGCTGGTTCAACAATATCACCTTCATGCAGCTGTACGTGCATGCGTTGCAATAACTCACCGACGTTTTTGGCACGTGTGGGTATGATGTGTTCGCTGCCATCAACATTCATGATAACTACCCGTGAATTGCTCGTAGATAGTTTTGGCGTCGGATTACCATTGTTAATAATCAACAAGGCCACCACGCCTATAACTAAAAGCACCCCGAAGGTAATCGTCGGTACAAAAAAAGCAGGATGTTTATGGACACCCTTAACTGTACCTTTGGTAGCAGGTAGCTTTGAATAATGCTTCTTGAACAATCCGAAACGCCTACGCATAAAAATAGTAACTCTCCCGGCAAAGCCCCACCTATAATTTCTCTTTCCCGGAGAAGCCTTGCTTTATTGTATCAAACCCCTATACACCGATAAAGCATAGCGTGCGTCAGCAGCAAGTTTGTATTTTGAAAGGTCGGGTTGCGGTACCCAAATTGCGTCCGATATCTCTGGTAGTCTTGGCTTTATAGGATGTGCCTTGTTTAGCTCGACAACAAAATAATGGCAGGTGAATGCTAGCCCATGCTGTGCATATTTTTTTACGCCCAGAGACTTTAACTGCTCCACACCAATGCCAATATTAACTTCTTCCATAAGCTCACGGGTAGCAGCGAAGGATTTATCCTCGTTCTTGTGGATGCCTCCGCCTGGTAATGACCAGTTGCCTGGGCCATGCCAAGTTTGCACCAACAATACCTTGCCTTCAGCTAATACCAATAACCTTGTGCGTTCATGGAGTCGTAAATAGATAAAAGATATTGGCCAACTTACCCAAAATACTACTATACCAATAAGGCGCATTAGACGCTTCATAACTTCTCCAATGGAGCAAAGGAGATATTTAGCTTCTTAAGCCCCTTACCTTTGAAGAAAATACTTGCGGTATCACCATCAAGTTCAACGATAGTACCAACACCGAATACCTGGTGCCGCACGTTATCTCCTTCGTTTAATTCAGGTACATAACGCGGTTCATCGTCCATCGGCTTCCCGAGCGGCTCCGTATATTCTGACTGTCCTGAGGTAAATCCAAAGCTAAAATTACTTCCCATGTTTTGTTGGACTTGACCGTCTACTTCACTTAAGAAACGGCTAGGCGGATTGTGTTGTACGCCACCATACAACATACGCCCTGTCGCAGAGATTAAATAGAGCTCCTCTCGCGCCCGTGTCATACCGACATAGCAAAGCCGACGCTCTTCCTCCATCTCTGATTGATCATATAATGCCCGAGAATGCGGGAAAATAGTCTCTTCCATGCCAATCATGAAGACCACCGGAAATTCCAAGCCTTTCGCAGCATGCAGTGTCATGAGCGTTACAGCATCGCTGTTAAGGTCAGCTTGGTCAAGGTCACTAATAAGTGCTACTTCCTCTAAAAAGCCATCTAGACCAACCTCTTGGTAGGTTTGTGCCACGCCGATAAGTTCTTTGACGTTTTCTTGGCGTGACTCACCTTGGGCTGTACCGTCATCGAGATAGCCTAAGTAATCTATGCGGCGCACCAACGAATCAATCAGTGCTACTGGCGGTGTTTCATTAACCAACTCACGGAGTGAGCCTAAGATATCAGCTAATTCTCCTAGGGACTTTCGGGCGCGTGGCGTTATTTCACTGCATTCGCCGCTATGGTCAAGCGCCTGCTTAAGCGTTAAGCCTGATGCCCGCTGCCATGCGAAAAATGTCTCAACCGATTTTCCACCGACTCCTCTTGCAGGCACATTCACAATTCGCTCAAAGCTGACCCGATCTTCAGGCTGAAATATCAGACGCAGATACGCAATGAGGTCTTTTATTTCTTTACGGTCATAAAACCGTGTGCCACCGACAATTTTGTATGGGATACCATAATGAATAAACGTTTCTTCCATCGCCCGGCTCTGGGCATTCGTGCGGTATAGCACCGCGTAATCCCGATAGTTGCGGACCCCTCGGTCAAGGCCATCGCGAATCCGGCGTACCACTGCTTCACCTTCGGCGCGTTCATTTGCTAGCTGTAAAATCTGCACCGGCAGACCACCTTCAGATGAAGTCCATAACTTCTTATCCGACCGCTGCTGGTTCCTTGTAATAACACCGTGCGCTGCTTCAAGGATATGTTTGGTACTACGGTAATTCTGTTCGAGCTTGATCACCGTACAATTCGGATAATCCCGTTCGAAGTTTAAGATATTACGAAAGTCTGCACCACGCCAACTATAGATACTCTGCCAATCGTCTCCCACTACTGCAATATTTTTATCCTGGTTGGTGAGTAGTTTTACCAGTTTGTATTGAGCAGCATTCGTATCCTGATACTCGTCGATCATAATGTACTTAAATTGTGTTTGCCACTTTGCCCGGATTTCCGGTTGCGTTTCCAGCATACTCACCGTACGAGCAATAAGGTCGTCAAAATCCAAAGCTGACGCATCACGCAAAGCCTGTTGGTATAACGGATACACTTGGGCGGCTGCCCGTTGGGCAGGACTCATGGCCACATCAGCATATTCCTGGGCGGATATCAGGTCGTTTTTTGCGCTGCTAATAATGCTAGAAAGCGTTCGGGCCGGGAAGCTTTTTTCGTCAATATGAAGTTGTTTACTGGCTTGTTTGATAGCATTTACCCGATCTGTTTCGTCAAAGATAACGAAGCTTCTGGGTATACCGATATGTTCACCATCCTGACGCAACAAACGGACACAGATAGAGTGGAAGGTACCCATGTATGGCATGAAACCGCGGTTCTCGGCACGGTCACCGAGCAGTTTTGCGACACGTTCGCGCATTTCCTTAGCCGCTTTATTAGTAAATGTCACTGCCAAGATATTTGTTGGATAAGCCTTCTGGGAAGCGATGATATACGCAATGCGATGGGTTAAGGTCTTTGTTTTGCCCGAACCAGCTCCAGCTTGAATAAGCAGCGGTCCTTCTGTTGTCTCTACTGCCCGTCGTTGCTCCGGATTCAAACCGTCAAGAAGATATTCATACATCATCTTATTGTAGCTGTTTTTTACCAAAAAATTAACCTTAGGAATCTACAATAGCTTCTTATAAGAGTTTGACAAGCAGAATGAGTAAGTATAGGAAATACAAGCCGTTTTATCTTGTATGTATACTAGCTGTCGTATTGTGTATGGCCGTAAATATACCTACACGGCATAGCTCTGAAAAATGCTGGGAAGTGCCTAGACATCCAGACATACGTAACATTACCATAGCTCCTGTATATCCTGCACTGACAGTTACCGAAGTTAAGAGCAAAGGCTTTCCTTTTACTTGCTACCGTGAAAAAACGAAGCTGTGTATCAGTGACGAACCATCCAAGAAACCTGAATTATCTAAATCTAACCCATTCTTGTTTATTATAAATCTGTCTATCTTTCTCGGTATATGCGTCTTGGTGAACTCTCTCTTACTGAGTAGAAAACCAAGAAGAGACATAAACCTACCCGCAAAAAATAACGAAACTAAGTAGTTTAGAGAAAATCAGAAGGCGCCTTCATGCCGAGGTCAATGATTTCCGCATCCCATGCGATTAAAATCCCGACTAAAAATACTACCACTATGAATAGAAAGACAACGAGCTTCTTAGAGCGTCGCTTTTGGACGGCGTTAATCGGTACGAAGAATTGTTTATTGTTTATGAGTGACTCGATTTCGGCTTGGCGTTTGGTGGCTTCTGCCTCCTGTTTGGCAGCTTCACTTTGAGCTTGCTTTTTGGTGGTTACTTCACTGGCAACGTCAGCAATTTCTTCACTCGTCTCATCTTCATCCGGTTGACTGGCATCGCGCTGCGTATCCGAATCCGGCACCTCTGTAGGTGTGGGCTCGTTGTCTGGGGGAGTCTCTTTTTCTTTCTCTTCCTCGTCAGCAGACACCTCGCTGCTATCAGGTTTTATATCAGTGTGTAGTGGCTCAATCCGATTCTTTTTTGGAGCCGACATGACCATTTCAGCACCCTCGCCGGCAGACGGAGTTTCGGGGCTTTCTTCTTCTTTCGGTTTTTGATTTGCAGGTGACACCATCGGGTCACTAACGTTTGGCTTATGAGTTACTATAACCGGGCGCGCGGAAGCCGAAGGCATTGATTTACCAGGGCTAGCAATATCAAAGACTTTCTCTTTGGAAGCATTAGCTACCTTTTCTTCATCTGACTTTTTGGATGGTTCCACTTTTTTGGCCGCCTTTTTCTTTTTCTGCTTCATTGGTCGTGGGTCTCGCGTGCCAAGGCATGCGCCGTCTCCACAATGCCTATAAATTTATGCGGGTGCAAACTCGCGCCGCCTACCAATGCACCATTGCATCCTTCGAGTTCCAAATACCCCCGTGCTATCTGATCATCTACACTGCCGCCATAGAGTATGCGGATATTTTTTGCGACCGACGAGCCATATAACTCCGCTATTTGCTTACGGATATATGTAATTTCTTTTTGGATATCAGCTGGTTTTGCCAGTTCGCCACCAAACGTACTAATAGCCCATACCGGTTCATACGCAATAACCACCTGCTCTATTTCATCGCTTGTAAGGTTGCTCAGCGCCGTAACCACCTGGTCATGTAATACCTGTTTGGTTTCACCGAGCCTACGTTCCTGCTGCGTCTCGCCGACACAGAGTATTGGGGTAATTTCATTGCGTATAGCAGCCGCAACCTTATCCCGTATCAGTTCAAATGACTCCTTAAAATACAGACGTCGTTCAGAGTGGCCAATAATCACATACTGGACAAGATGCCTGAGCATAGTAAATGACACTTCACCGGTAAATGCGCCGCTATCTTTATGGTACGCATTTTGGGCAGCTAATTTGAACTTCCTATGGTCAACCTGATGGTAAAGCGGTTGCAAATGCACGAAACTTGGTGCCAACACTACCTCAACATCCCGGTAAGCCTTAATGCCTTTATCAAGCTTATGGACCAGAATGCTTGCCTCATGGGTATCGAGGTTCATCTTCCAGTTACCAGCAATTAAGTATTCTTTTTTCATAACGTATATGCTTATTGTACCCTACTTATCCTCTAACGCCGCAACTCCCGGTAAAGTCTTGCCGCTCATTAACTCCAGGCTTGCACCGCCCCCTGTTGATACATGATTGAATGCGCCAACTAACTTCTGTTGCTCTATATAGCTAACTGTGTCTCCACCGCCAACAACAGTGAATGGCTTATGTCCAAACTCGCCGAGCATCGCCTCTACAATAGTGTCTGTACCGTGTGAAAACGGCCCAACAGCACCTTGCAGCGCCGGAGTCTCGGTGACACCCATTGTTCCGTTCCAGATGACTGTTTGGGACAGCTGGATACCACCGGCAATAAACGATGACGAAAACGGCCCGATATCCAGAAGCATTTCATTAGGCTTCATATGATTCGCCTCGCGTGGTGGGCGCTTCGGATAATGTTCGATACTTGATATCACATGTGCACCCCAATCAACAATCCGAGTTTTCGTCTTTGAATCAATGGCAGTTGCCGCCACACCATCATGCGGCAAGTAAAAGACAAATTTGTTCTCCTTGGCCTTCTTCCTTGCTTTCTCTAGGATAGATTTCGCAAGCGGTACATCGTCAGGCTCGACCAGGCTTTTGGCCATGTCATAGCCCTCTGCCAGTAAGAACGTGTTCGCCATAGCGCCCCCAACTGCTACAAAATCCGCAATATCTATAAACTTTTCCAAAACTGCTATCTTGTCAGAAATCTTAGCCCCCCCAACAATTGTCATTAAGGGTCGTTCCGGTGCCTCCATAGCCTGAGTGATCGTATCAACTTCCTGTTCTAATAGTAATCCGGCTACACTGGTTATATGATGCGTTACAGCTTCTGTACTGGCATGTGCCCGATGCACCACGCCAAAGCCGTCTTGCACGAATACATCAGCCAACTCAGCGAGCTGCGCCCCAAAAACATCGTCATTGCTCTCCTCTTCAGCATGGAACCGTAAGTTTTCAAGGAGCAACACCTCCCCACTTTTCAGCTTTTTGGCTGCCTTTTCAGCTTTTTTACCCACGCAATCTTCAACGAATGAAACATCGTTATCCAGGATTTCATTCAGACGTTTCGCCACTGGCCACAAAGAAAATTCTGGATTAGGCTTACCGTCCGGGCGACCTAAGTGTGAACAAATGATCAACTTCGCGCCATGTTCGAGTAAATAATTAACTGTAGGCAGTGACTGTTTTATCCGGTAATCATCTAAAATCTTACCGTCTTTTACCGGCACGTTATAATCAGCGCGAAGTAATACTGTCTTGCCCTTTATGTCTATGTCACGGATCGTCTTCTTCGTAAACACTGGCCCACCCTTGGTTTTCTCTATTCTAGCATGCGTACTTTGATTGTGTCAGTAGTCCCTACGACACCTGGCTGTCGGCCGGAAGCCGTTACGACGATGTCACCTTTATGGAGCACCCTATTTTGGCGAAGCCAGTCAGTCAACTTGACTGCTGCCAAACGATCTACCGGGCGTACATAACTCTTTACATCATAGACAAGCGCCAGCTGCTGAGCTGTTCGTATGTCATCTGTCACCGCGATCAGCGGCACATTCGGACGTCTAGTAGCAATCTGCAGTGCCGTGTCTCCCGATTTTGTTTCGGCAACAATCGCTTTGGCTTTGATCGTTTCGGCCAGCTGGATAATGCTGTTGGAGATCGCTGCCTGGCGTGAATGATCATCTTCGTTTGCAAATACCGCTTTCAAGGGTGCATTCATTTCGGTATAGCGCACCACTCGCTTCATCGCTTGTACTGCTTCTATCGGATATTTACCGTTGGCCGTCTCATCGCTAAGCATTACACAGTCCGCTCCTACAATAACTGCAGTAGCCACGTCAGATACCTCTGCACGAGTTGGCTCTGGCACTTCAGTCATACTACCCATCATTTGGGTTGCTACGATAGTTGGCTTGGCATATTTAAGCCCTAAGCCGATAATTTTTCGTTGTACAACCGGTACGGATTCAGCCGGAGTCTCAACCGCTAAATCCCCACGAGCAATCATAATGGCATCAGCTTCTTTAACAATAGCTTCGATATTCTCAACGGCGGCTTTCGTTTCAATCTTGGCAATAATCTTGGCAGTGCTGCCAAGGTTCTTCAGCCGCTTCCTTAGTGATTTGATGTCATCAGCAGTCTGTACAAAACTCAAACCCACATAGTCATAATCTTGCGTTGAGCCAAACACAATATCTTCTTTATCTTTTTTGGTGATAATATCGCCCGCAAAATCAGTATCCGGCAAATTAATACCCTTACGTTTGATAAGTATGCCGTCGTTCTCAGCACGGACATGCACTATCCCATTATTTACACTGGTCACAACCGTCCGTACTTTGCCGTCATATAAATAAACCCGTTCACCGCGTTTTACCTTCTTTGCAAGGTCGTACTGCGTGGGAATATGCCTGGTGCGTTCATAATCCGCCTTATATGCAAATGTAAGTGTTTGGCCAGTTTGCACGGTGATAACGCCGTCAAAATCCCCTAAACGGATCTTTGGTCCCTGTAAGTCTTGTAAGACGGCTACTGGCTTACCAAGTTCCTTGCTTGCTTTTCGTATCCACTTAATCTGTTCTAGGCGTTCTTCGTAATCGCCGTGGCTAAAATTAAGCCGGATACCGTTAGCCCCAGCTTTAATTAAGCTATAAATTGCCTCGTAACTATTGGTCGGCGGCCCGATGGTTGCTAGAATCTTTGTCCGCTTAAAATCTTCAAGCGGCACCGTTGGCGCCTTGGTTGTCGTACTTGTCACGTTTTCGCCACCTTTTTGTATCCTTACACCTTAGTATACCACTGTTACTACAAAAACGTAAACAACTTAATACGGATGGCTAAACCGTTAATGGCTCATACTGTCGGTATCCTGGTAACCCCACTCATTTTGCCAGCGTTTCATTTCACGGATTTCCTTTTCCTGCGCCGTAATAATGTCTTGAGATAAAGCCTTGATCTCTTGGTGCTTTGCATTGTCTTTTGCGAGCTTTGCCATATCAACTGCCGCCTGATGATGCACGACCATATCGGTTATAAACTGTTCGTCGAATTTATCCCCTTCTTTGTCTTCGAGCCTTTTCACCATGTCATCCATAGACATGTCGTCTGCCGGCTTGTCAAACGTAGTGGCCGCTACTGACACAAGCAGTCCGCCTAACAAAAACCCTATGATTCCAAATAATAATGGTTTGGTTTCCATAGCTTATCCCCTAACCTTTATTAAACGTCCGACCGCCTCAACCAACTCATTCGTCTTTTCTTCGGTTGTACCGCGCACCGTATCATCCGTCAAACAATGCTTCGTATGGTCGCGAAGCAACTCCAGGGCCACTTTATCCAATGCCGCCTGAGCCGCACCGATCTGCGTCAAGATATCAATACAGTATTTATCTTCTTCTACCATCCGTGAAATACCTCGGATCTGCCCTTCAGCACGCTTGAGACGTTTTAGTACTTGTTCTTTATTATCACTATAGCCGTATTTGTGCATATAACCTCCTTATTTATGGTCGTGGTGCTTATGATGGTGTCCGCCATGGTACTTATGTACCAATGCATGGCCCTTGCCACGCTCCAACAGGTATTTATTGACTGGTACCGCCGCAATAAATGCTACAGCCAGCGAAACCGGCATAGCCAGCCAAAATACCGGGTTCACAAGGCCAGCGTTCATAGCTCCAGGGATCACTGCCATAATACTGTTATCTACAAGTTCCATAGTTAATATAGAAAGCGTATCTGCCGCCAGTACGACCGTAAATGCCGTCCCTACAGCCAGTCCTGCCTTTAAGAGTGGTAACGTGGAGAGCGTATATCCAAATAAAAATGCCAAGCCGATTGATATGATGATAGTCGCAAGATTACTTAGCCCTAGAATCGTACCAATAATTAATCCACTAATCTCGCCGATAGCACACCCTGTTAAACAATGAAGTGTCGCGTTAATTGCCATTGCTGTAGTATTTGTTGCCATACATCCTCCTATACCCCCCTAGGGTATAGGATTTTAGCCTTCTACGCAAGCACACTACGGACCACTTTTATCGGAAACAGCCTTCAAAGCCTGCACCGGCACCATAAATACAAGCAAGAATATGCCGACAATCTGCACAATATCCATTGCCGTTTGCTTGCCATTCCATTCACTGGATTGCCACATAGCAAACCACTCAGACCCGACGCACAAGAAACCAATAAACCAAATCGCTATTGCCAACATAAAGGCATAAAAACCAATAGTCTTTGCACCATTAAACAGTTCTGCAGATTTTTTGAACCTTCGGCTCATTTTTATGGTCGCAATCCATCCAAGTAGTGCCACCATACCTTCCGCGGCAATAATACTCCAGTATGCCAAATCAACCATTGTTCCATTCGTTATTGCCCGCCATTTCAGATCATTATTTGGGAACGTTGTATCCATTGCAAAGACGTGTTTTACAAACTCATAATTCGAGTTGTAGTCCATCAGGTTACCAGCAAAAATGAAAGTAGTATACAGGGCCAGACACCCCACGATAAATATTTGTAAAAATCGTATGGTCTTTGAATTTAACATTAATAGTATGCCCACTTTTCTTCTGTTTATCTTTGTATATACTGCTAATATAGCATTAGCATTTATAAAAGCAAACTACTACGTGCTGACGAGCTTAAGCGCCCTTCTACTGCTGTCACAAGTGATGCATAATATTTATACTGCGGCTCTAGCCGTCCAAACGAAGCATATCTCCCTCTTTTTAGTAATTTCTTGATATCTGTGAGTGGAAGAAAACGAACTTCAGATACCTCGCTTTTTTGTAGGTGAAAATCCAAGTGCGTATCTTCGATCTTAATAAGATAATTATAGGTGAAGCAGCGGTTTTGCTTGCGGTATGACGGAAAGGCATGGTTATATCGACTGACTCCAATAAATTCGAGGTTTGCCTCTTCAAAATGAAGCCCCAGCTCCTCTTTTATCTCACGTAGCACCGCAGCCTCAGGCTTTTCACCCGCATTAACAATGCCACCCATGGTAATATCTAGCATATTCGGCTGGAAAATAATATTTGCTGCCCGTTTTTCTACCAATATCTGGCCATCTGCCGCGTAAATGACAGCGTGGGCACCACAATGCCATAGACCCTTATCAGTTGCTTCGTTCAAAGGAACACGTTGGCCGGTTGGCCGAACCTGTTCGTCAACAATATCAACAAGTTGCATATATACATGATAACAAAATGGTTATGGCAAAATTTATCGTGGCCTGCCTTTAACTTTGCAGCTAGATCGGCGGGCGGAATGGCTGCCAGAACTGTAACTATCTCGTCATTCATAAAGACAGCCTAGTACATCTGCGCGGTATTTCCGTTTATGCTGCACATCATCATATACCCTTAGCTCGTCGTACAACTAGCTTTCGTCAAAACTTAGCTTCATCTACCATGATACACAAAAGAAAAAGAGACCATCCTAAGGATGATCTCTTTTTCCTGGTGACCTCACGGGGAATCGAACCCCGATTGCCAGGATGAAAACCTGGTGTCCTAGCCGTTAGACGATGAGGCCAAAGCTGTACTTTTCTTCGCATATATGAAGAAATACACCGCTCGATAATACCACAACAGAGGTAAATCTTCAATACTTTCACTAGATAAACATAGGGATTTAATCTTTAGGGTGTAACGGGGTGGCGGTGGCGATTTCAGAATCAGTGAGCAAGCTCACTAATCTTCAATCGCGCACCGCGCACCCGTCTACACCGACTAGCTCGTTACAGGATCGACGTGGAGATCAAAGTCATCGGGAATGACTCTGATGATCGAGGTTGCGACAGCGACGGGAGCAGAAGCTCTGCGTGAGTCGAACATCCTCAACTTTATCTTCATGACACCCGGCTTTCCCTTGCTTCTCACTTTGATGAAACCACAACGCATAAAGGAAGGACATGACTTGCCATTGCCTCGCTCATTCGCATACGCGAGATGCTCCATAGTGCCGTTACGCACCGTAGCGTTCAACGCAGGCCGAGAAGCACGGCTGAGATCCCATGCAGCGTATTCGAAGTAGATGACGCGTGTCCCATGGACATACATGGACCCAGTAGCCGGGTACATGTGGAACGTGCGCTGCCGATCCGTAGGTCTGTCGTCCATGACTCTCAGCGGGTGGGTCACCTCGACCGCAGTCTCTTTCGAAGAAGTGCGAGCAGTCACAGTGATTGCCAACATGCCAGGCCGTCTCGGACCCCACAGTGTAGCGCGGAAGCACGAAACCGTTGCCGGACACGCACTGCCATCTTCACGAACCGAAGTCAGCACTACGGACGTAACATGACCGTCAGTAGAACTCACGGGTACGGATGCAATGCGATCTTTATGAGAAGATCTGATCTCCCCGTACACTTGCTGAGAGGCGTTGACATACAGCGCGTTGGGAACGCAAAGCGTCAGCGGCCCCTTTTCGACAAGCCGGCCGAAAGCACAGGCATCCGTCGCTGGTCCTATCTCCGCAGAAGAGTCGTAACCCTTGTAGATCAAGACGCCTCCGAGAAAGCAAAGAGCAATTGCCGCGAGGGGCAAAAGCTTCAACACTCGCTTAAACATGCCGTACCTTTCGTTGAGTAAACAGGAGTACTTCTAGTCGGTGGTGGATCTAAACCGTTGAGCATGAAGCTCTTGGATAGGGTTAAAGACCCATGGCTATCTGGTTAAATCTGAATTGTTAACTCCTGCACCCCTGTGGCGAATGTGTTACCCTGTTCGCTGAGGATGTTTATATATTATCACGGATTTGCTAATTTGTCAATATATTGTGGTTATTTATAAACATGACGAAAACCCCTTACCTGATACCAGACAAGGGGTTTTCAAGAGTTGTTGTTTGTTCTAGAGCGGTCAGTCAATGCTCGTTAACTATCCCGCATTGTAGCATAAGTAGTATCATAATGCTAGTACTTATGCACAGGTTTGGTATTGTCTATCCGTTATTAACGGCTGCCTAGACGACGGCTTGTGAACAAACGGTGAGCGATTGCGCCGAGGATGGTTGCACCTGCTACTACTGCTACAACATCACCAGCACCAGTCTTTGGAAGCTCTTTTGGAGCAACAGGATTGGTAGGAGTTGTTGGAGGTGTAGTTGGAGGGGTTACTGGTGGAGTTGGGCAATCTACCTTAGCCTGGAACTGTACGTAACGTTTTTCTTCAGTGGATACACCAACGTTACCGATATTTACACCGCTAGCAGTGATACCATCAGGCAAATTCTTAATGAAACCGTTATGCGCATCAAGCAACTGAGTGCTGCCATTTACGTATTTTATACCTTGTGCTGAACTCAAATTAACTGAGGCAGTATCTGTGGTATAGCTTGGGTCTGCATTGATTGCACTTACTTCAACGGTTGAAGTATGGGTAGTAGCTGCTGCGGTTGGCAATGAAGCCCGAACAGTTACGCTAGTCAAGCCACCAGGGCCAGGATTGTGGATACGTACCTTGAACTGTACAACTTCACACTTATCAGCGCTCGCTGGATCTGTAAAGTCAGTATTCTTAGTTACGTTACGAACACGGTAGATATCACCGCCTTCGATTTGGCCTTCACTTGCGGCGCCTGCAATACCAGTAAATGCTACTACAGGAAGTACAAGTGCAGTTAAAGCAATAGATTTCGCTTTCATAATATTTTGTCTCTCCTCGTTAATTCCTTAACAATATACATTATAGCATAATATTTATTATTTTGCAATACTATTTTATTATTTGCAAACCAGACACCCATTGGTCTTTAAGTAGTGTTTTTGGTGAAACAGGGTGCAGTGTACGATATCAGAGATTAAGAGCTATAAAAGCCTCTTTCACTCGTCAATCGCACACCGCGGTCCCTGTTCTTCACCAGCTATGCTTCCGGATGGAAGCGATGTTTCGGGGTAGCCATACTAGACGCGCGGAGCAATCAGGTACGGATCTTCCACTTCAGTTCGTGGAGAGGCGAAGAACGGATCGTCCACTTCAGTGGGATTCGGGAAGGGGTCGGTTGACGCAGTGGTCGTGAACTCGCCGTCAGTGACTATGAACGTCACCACATCGTGTCCGCCCGTACCCGGAGCCGTGTACCAAACACAGTACTTCGTCGGATTCGACGTGTCCGGTCTGTACCAGGTGCTCACCGTACCGCGGGCAGCGGTCGGCTGTCTCACCGTGACCGGGTCTCCGTCAGGATCTGAGATGTACGCACAGATTTGGATTCTTCCGTTTATGAAGACGTGTCTGGGAGGGTTGATGATTTGGATCGTCGGTGGACGATTAGCTCTTCTTGGGGGGCAATCCTCGCACGATGGCGGAGGATTCACTATGGTGTTGCAGTTGCCTTCCTGTCTGTAGACGGTGTTGCCGTCTCCGTAGATGATGGTTATGTTGGTGCAATTGCCGTTGACCTGCGTGATGCTGCAGAAGCTCTTCACATCGTTGATCCAGGTGCCGCCGAGAAGCGTACAGTTGAGCTCAGCGTTGTTTTGCTGAACGTTACAGCTCGCAGGAGAGTTGACGACCTTGCCATCCGGACAGGTGTAAACTACCACCGCAGGCGGCTCGGGCTTTTTCTCCTCGGGCTTTTTCTGCGGCATCTTCCCGCACTTGACTCTGACCTCCGCCACGATCTTCAGCTCCACTCTCTGGTGGAAGAAGATCTTGGCGTCGCCGAGCACACGCGCGGTGACCGTACCCCGGACGAAGCCCTTGACGGTGCCAGACACGGTGACCCTGACAGGCTGGCCGCTCGGGCACACCTTGGTGACGACCCGTCTGAACTTCTTGAAGATGCGGATCCCCTTGCCTCTTCTGATTCTCACAGGCTTGCAGTGGCACTTGCCACCGAGGCGGGGGTTGGCGCAACGGACCATGATGGAAACCTTGCGGCCGGTCCGTATGTTCAGCAAGACAAGCGTCTTGGTTCCGACGCCGCCGGAGGATCGATGGACATAGCCACCGCCCGTCAGGGAGCTGTTGGAGCTGTCGGCACTAGCCTTGGAGTAGCCGCGCGGAACGTAGTCGTTGCGGTTGTAGCTGAACGCCCGCGTCTCTCTGGCGAGAGTCGCACCGTAGTTGTCGTTGAGGTCCGCGTAGTCGAGGACCTGGGCAGCAGCCTTTCTGGGGGACACGGAGTCGATCCCAGATGGCAGGAACCGCTCGTAGGCACTCGCGGATGAGGCGAACGCCATGAAGCACGAAAGAATTCCTACGATCACCAGGACGGTGACCGAGGCTCTCTTTCGGCGAGGCGGGGTAGCCATAACTGCATCACCTCCTAGGTGATCGTAGGGGCGGCGTGGCCATCGCCGGTTCGAAAGGACGAGTAGTCCAAATGAAAATACACTAAAAGTGTATTGCCAATTGGACTACTCGTCTTACTGGCAATAGACTCTACCACTAACCAAGCATTCCGAAACATAAAACATATAGCTGATGGAGGATCTTAAGCGCTAGAAGAGCAAAATCTTACGTATGCTCTCAACTAGGTTTAAAGATCCATGGGTATCTAGTTTGCTTTTGGTACAAGTGTTTATTTCGTGCCTAAAGCTAACTCTTGATGTTTTATCGAAATAAATTGTTAAGAGTAGCGCCTCTTTTGTACATAAGAACAACAGGCCATCCGAATAATCGAGCGGCCCTCCCGAGATCTCCATCTCCCTGCTCATGTTGAGGATGTATATACATTACCACATGATGTAAAAAATGTCAATATACTATACCATTCTTTTTTGCAAGCACAAGAGGTATGTTTTGATTATACGAAGATACTTCTTGGGAGAAAGTGAGGTATCATACTGTATTTCTATAATCAGATGAATCTGTATCACTGTTAACTATGATCTAGGTCACAGCCCCTATCTAAGGGCTAGCAGTTCTTTCGTTTTGGGAAAGGTGAAGCCAAAAGTACTACCTTTGCCTTCTTGACTACTAAAGATAATCGCCCCGCCCTGCGCTACAATTACCTTTTTAGCCATAAAGAGCCCTAGACCAGTACCATCCGGACGAGCCTTGCGCGCATTTTGTGCGCGATAAAACTTTGTAAATAGATGAGCCTGGTCCTTCCTTGGCACCCCTAGTCCCGTATCTACCACTGTTAATTCTACCGATTCTGATTTATTTTCCACTTTGATCTCTATAGTACCGCCAGCAGGGGTATAATAGATAGCATTATCTACAAAATTCATAACTAGTTGGCGGGTTTTGGTTTCATCAAGCATTACCGTAGGAAAATCTTTAGGGGGATGAAATATAAGTGTTAAATTACGACCTTTTGCAGCCTCTGTAAGTTGCGAAAGCTCCTGCTCTACCATTGTCACTAGATTAGTAGGTGTTCGTTCTATCACAAATTTGCCTGTCTTTAACCGGGATACGTTCAAAAGGTCAGAAATAAGATATGTCATACGCTGTGAACTCACAAAAGCCTGTTCAAGCATTTTCCGCTGCATTGGTGTCACTTTGCCCGCATCACCTTCTAAAACCATACTGAGATAGCCTTTGACGCTTGTAAGTGGTGTTCTGAGCTGGTGGGAGGCCATACTAATGAAATCGTCTTTAGTTTCGTCTATTTCTTTTAGTTTTTCATTGGTCTTTCTCAATCGTGTTGTAGCGTTGTCTACTTTCTCCTGTAGCGTCATATTAAAGCGTTGTATCTCTTCAAATCTCAGGGCATTTTGAATAGCTATGACCAACTCATCGGTTACGATCTTTACTATCTGCACATCTTGCTTGTTATATGCGTTACCGCTCTTTTTAGACCCTAGTATAAGATATACCGCTGAAAGGCTACTGGCATCAGAGGTGGACACCGACCGGGCTATGGCAGCTATTTCATGGCGTACCATTATTTTATATACCTCGCTATTCGTCTGCGACAAATCATCCGCAAGGATAACTTTTCTGTTCCCTTTGTGTAGATTGTTGCATATAATTTCAGCTTCCTCGTTATCAAGGGCACCCGTGGCTGGCTGCACTAATTTAATGAGGGTGTGGTTGTCACTGTATACTGCGAATGCGCAATGCTCTGTCTTAAGATTTATTTGGATAACGTGGGAAGCACGCCTTAGCAGCGCCTCAAGGTCAATATTATTGATGACAGCCCTGTTTAGCTTATCTATGAAAGCTTGCGGGTCATATGCATCACGATAGAAAAGCTTATTAGTAAACTTGTCAAAAAACCCTTTTAAGGGTTGGTACAACGCCACCGCTATTGCCACCATAACAGCACTTGTTCCCGTAACGATAATATCACTTGTATCATCGCTAAACATATTGTTCAGTATTAAGGAAGAAATGAGGGCATATGCCAATGCTAACGCACCGATTGATAACGCGTATGCTACTGATCGCGCAACAATGAGCCGTACGTTAAATAACCGTTTCTTTAAAATTGCAAATGCAATAAGACCCGAAAAAACAATAGAGTAGAGAGAACTGAACGCTACCATGAAGTTGTTTTTAAATACTACCGGCACAACGAAATTACCGATTGGTTCAAGCGTCACCATCAAGAGAGTTCCAGCAAGGAAATATCCGAGCTGACTTTTTTCAATGCCGTGGGCACGCAAATACCTAGTAACCAGTACCACTATACCCCCGCCAGCAAAAATAAGCGCATGGGGCATAAATAAAGCCATACCAGGTCCAGGCACCGGCGCCCCTTCCTTAAAATCTACAAACAGAAACGGGGATACCGCTACTAGGGCTGTTATCAAAGAATACACACCTGCAACTAAGAATCTCTTTTTTCGTAAAATTATCGTGCGGTGGTCAGGAAACACCCAGACCAGATAAAAGAAAAACGTATTCTGTATAACCACGAATGCCATAATCCACCTGATCCACATAAGTGTTTGCTGATCAGTGGTAGTATGGAGCGAAAAATAAGTTGTTATTGACCAGCCGATGAGACCTGCAGCCAAACCAACGAACAGTCTGTTGGTAATGTTGTTATTATTTTTTGCAAAAACCACCAACGCGATCAGCGCAGTCGTAACAGTCCCAATAATAAGCGTGGCGATTTCAAGCATAGTTTATCCGTATAAAAGCAGTTTTCCTTTTACCTATCCATCAGCTTAGCCATAATCTCTTGTCGGGCTTCAGGTGTATCATCCTTGTTCGGCCGTATTCCAAGTACATCGTTGAATCTTACGTGCTTCCTCATGCTTGGCATATCTTCTTGGAGGGCTATCCGCTTTGTTATGTATGACGCAAGTCCGCAAACAATACTAACGGTTCCATACAGATGGGGACGAGAAACGAGGCTAGTTCCTACATTAGATAATGACAGGAGATTCCTATAAGATACATTGTCCGGACCCACGATAGCCATAGCGTACTTTGCTTTATCTTGTTCAGTCATCTCTTTTGTTAATAAATCATCTGTTATTGAACCAAGTAAGCCGTGGAAAATCTCAGCTGAAGGGACTTGGTCGAACCGCTCAACGTCTACTAATACACTGTCTTCAAGACTAGTGAGCATGACCACCGGTGTCCCTGCTTTTTTCGCCTCTAAGCGTAGTCTGACCTTCGTAGCAAAATCATCTACCACATCAAAAATGATATTTGGTTTTGTTGCGCTATTCACAAAATCGCCTAAATTACCTTCTGTAAGCCCCTCGGAAAATATTTTTATATCAGCGTAAGGGTTAATCTCATAAATCTCTTGTGCTGTTACCGATGTCTTCGACTCCGTAACGCTTGGCAAGCCAACCCGTACCCTGTTTAAATTGGTAGTTTCAAAGATATCGGTGTCGGCTATCTTAATCGAATTTGCTGCGCCGCTATATACCAAAGAAAGCGCTATGCCATTTCCAAATGACAATCCTGCGACCGCGGCACTAAATTGCCCTAACTGAAGTTGCTCCTCGGCAGTGATAAGGTTATTTGTTCTGTTGGTCCTTAGTATGTGCAGCTCATCTGCACCAACCATATGCAATAGCAACCCTGACCACGGATAATATACATAATTTCCCCTTAATTCTGCGCTTGGCTCTGACTTATTTTTGATAAATTCCTGCAAATTTATTTCGAATTCCGCCGTACCTATTAAATGAGCGTTGTTTATTTCGAACAATTCGGTCAGCTGAGACACATAAATATCCTTAAACTTCCAGACTTTTCCATCCTTTAGGTTTTGTAAATCAAGCTTCGAATACTGTCCTTCAATTAAGATAATAGGTTGCTCCATAGTTGACTTTCCTTTCATTTTTATTGCTTTACTACCCAATTTTGCTTTGTTCCTGCCCTGAAGTACGTCGGATCTTCGTAGGTCCACAAGTGAATAACTGGACGTACCACTTCCCCTACCATTCCAAAAGTTTCCCGATATTCAGAACTCTCATTACATAATGTTTCGTGAAGTGTTTGTTGTAAATGCGCCGCTAATTCAGTAGATTTATGAACCCCGTGTTTTACTTCAATATGAATATGTAATTTCTGCCTACCAGTGTCATCGTAGTCTACTTCCATAGTGAATTTCCCTGTTATACGATCGTGTAGATCATCGTGCTGTAAACCACGCCTAACAGTATCCGGATAAATGAGAAAAGCGTAATAACTTACCGTGAAATCGCCTCGTTCGTAGACATAGACAAATGGCAAATTCCATAGAGTATTTTCAATATTATTTTCCCGAGCAATACCTGGTACATCAATACCTTGCGCTTTCAAAACATTATGTACATCAGTCCGCTGAAGTACACCCCCATTATCCTTGAGGTCATAACGAACAAGCGGAATGCCGCTATATGCGCTGCATACCAAACTATTACTTTGAGTCTCGAAGTAGAATAATTCTGGATTGTATTGAGCAAACGTAGGCTGACGATTTTGCTCCGGGAATAGTAAGTTAAGGGTGTTTCGCTCTTGGAGTGTGCGGCGAATCAAGATCGATTCAGGTGTTTCATGGGCCATTGTCCCCAAATCTACGGTGCCATAGTGATTGAGGCTATCGGTCAAGATATTAGTGCTGCCAGTATGCTTAAATACGTAGTCACGAAACTTCTCGCTAAAGGCTTCGGCAGAGAATACAAATCCAATATTCAACTCGCTCCAGTTAATACCCTGTCGCTCGCCATCGTCAAGAATATCCTTTAAAAATGGTGCATAAGCACCAATAATAACTTGGTCAAAATTACCTGCCAGTTGTTTTACTGCGTTAATCACCTCTTGCTTATGAATACCCGGAGTGATGATACTGAGATCATACCCACCATTACGCGCCACCATATTGATAGCTTCATAGGTAAACAGACCGCCGATCCACGCCCCCATCGGAAAGGCTACAATATACAGAGTTCTCTGTGTTTGTATAGAAAAATTAGATCGAAGATAAAGTTCGGCCGTTATTGCATATTGCATATCCTGCAATATAGTGCGCGGAAAATAATAAGGCTCACCAGTAGATCCAGAGGTAGTAGAAATTACCCACTGTCCTTTGCCGAACACACCGTCCCAACAAAGCATTTCTTTCGGGTACTTACGGAGGTAATTATCCTTATTAAGCAGTGGCACCTTCTTGAAATCGTCAATAGTCTTTACTTGAGCAGGCGAAAACGTATGCGCTTGTAGAAAATCTTTATAGGCCGGTACACGAGTTGCCATGTCATGAAATAATCGCAGTACTCGTTCCTCGCCACGTTGTCGCCAATGCTCCTCCGACTCTCGTTTGAGCCGCTGTTCAAAAAGCTTGATGTTATCGTATCCCTCAGGCAAAGAAAATTGAGACATGGTTTTAGTTTTTATTTTTAGCTAGTACTAGAATAATTATAGCATAAGCGATATATACGGTTGCTATACCTACAAATTACTTGTACAGTTATATAAGCATAATCGAGAACAAACATGTCATTTATTGCACAGCGCCTGGGTTATTTCGATAGCAGCGATTTCCGTGATGCGATCAAAAAACAATCTGAACTTTCTGATCCTATCGACCTCAGTATTGGTATCCCCGAAGAACTAACTCCGGAACATATTAAAGCTGCCGGCATTCGAGCAATCTTGCAAGATAAAACCACCTACACACCAGCAAACGGCCTGCTTGAGCTTCGCCAGGGCCTAGCCGAAAAGCTACAAAAAGAGAATAACATACCTTGTACTCCCGAGAGTATTACTGTGGTGCCAGGGCTGACAACAGGCCAATTACTCGTTTATCTGGCAATTCTTGACCCCGGTGATGAGGTGATTGTATTCGACCCCTATTACCCGCCATACCCCCATTTGGCAAGCATGGTGGGCGCCTATGTTATTTATGCCTCTACGTTACCTACATTCCAGCCTGATATTGAGGCTATCAAAGCGGCTATTACTAATAAGACAAAGTTGATCGTTGTTAATACACCGAACAATCCAAGTGGGGCTGTGTACAGCGAAAAGACGCTGCGCGAAATAGCCCAAATTGCCGAGGAACACAACTTACTAGTTATATCTGATGAAATTTACGAACATTTCGTATATGAAGGCAAACACTTTAGTATGGGTAGCATTTATCCAAATACCATAACGATGAACGGCTTCTCCAAAGAGCATGCCATGACCGGCTGGCGCGTAGGTTATGTAACAGGCCCTCAAGAAGTTATTGATGCTATTAACGAGCTTCAACAATATGTGGTCATGTCGAGCACATCTATTTCTCAACATGCCGCTTTAGCTGCTTTGCGCCATAAGCCACAACAATTAGTTGAAAAGTACCACGAAAAACGTGATATGGTTGTTAACCGATTAAATAAGCTAGGGTATAACGTTAAGGGAGCCCAAGGGGCATTTTATGCATTTGTAAAAGCACCGCACAGTCTAACTGATATCGAGTTTGTGGAACGCGCTACCCATCACGGTCTCGTGGTCGTACCAGGCCGGGCTTTTTCCCAATTACATGGATACATACGTTTATCATATGGTGCTGATAAAAAAACACTTGAACGTGGTCTTGACGTCTTAGAAAAAATATCACAAGAACTTAAGTAGAAGACCTGATACACTAATGGTTATGAAAATTGCAATAGTAGAAGACGACCAAGCCATTTCCCAGATGTATCGCATTAAATTCGAGGGAGAGGGCTACCACGTAGAAACCGCCGAGAATGGTAAAATCGGACTTGAGGTTATCGAAAAATTAAAACCAGATATCGTACTGCTTGATGTAATGATGCCGGAAATGAACGGCGACGAAGTACTTGAAAAACTTCGCGCCAGTAGCTGGGGTAAGCATATTAAGGTTATTGTCCTTACCAACATGGGTGAGCAAGAACTTTCACCGAAGATTCGTGAGCTTGGTGTCAGCGCCGTCATTTTAAAAGCTGATATGACGCCGCGTCAGGTAGCTGAAATCGTTAAAAAACATTTAAACTCCGCTCATTAACTCTTACATCTAGAGAAACTACTCCGTATAGATTACAATTAGCCTCATGAAGATTGCAGTTATTGGGTTTAATACTGAAGGACAGGCTTCGTATGAATATTTTAGGGCGCAAGGCCACCAGATCACTATTTGTGACCAGAATGCCAGCCTCGCTATTCCCGAAGGTGTCGAAGCACAACTAGGGCTCCGTTACTTAGATCACCTCGATAAGTTTGATCTTATCGTCCGTACCCCAGGCTTACCCCCTCAACATATCTTGGCAGCAAACCCAACAGTAGAAAATAAAATTACCAGTGGCACTAATGAGTTTTTACGGGCCGTCACTACTAAAAATATTATCGGCGTGACGGGCACGAAAGGAAAGGGTACCACCAGTACGCTTATTGCAAAGATTCTTGAAGCCGCCGGCAAGAAGGTGTGGCTTGGCGGTAATATCGGGGTACCAGTCCTTGGTTTTATCCACGACATTAAGCCAGATGACTGGGTAGTGTTAGAACTTTCCAGTTTTCAACTGATTGACTTGCGTTACTCTCCTCGCATTGGGGTGTGCCTTATGATTGTGCCTGAGCATCTCAACTGGCATACAGACTTTAATGAATACGCCGATGCAAAGCAAAACTTGTTTGCACATCAAACACCTGAAGACACTGCAATATATTTCAATGATAATGAAACTTCCAAGGCCCTTGCGGCAATAAGCCCGGGTAAAAAAATCCCTTACTACACTTCTCCTGGTGCGTATGTCGAGGGTGGCTTCATAAAGATAGAGAACCAGCCGATATGTCAGACCAACGAGCTAAAACTCCCTGGAGAACATAACTGGCAAAATGTTTGCGCAGCCATTACGGCAGTCTGGCAGGTGACCCATAATACCGAAGCCATTAGGTCAGTCCTTACAACGTTCGCTGGTCTTCCATTCCGTTTGGAGTTCATCCGGGAATTCAATGGCGTCAGGTATTACAATGACTCTTTTGGCACTACTCCTGAAACTGCCATGGTTGCCCTCGAGGCTATCCGCGAGCCAAAGGTTGTTATACTTGGCGGTTCGGATAAAGGTGCGTCTTACGAAGCGCTTGCTCAAACCGTTGTAAATACCAACGTACGCGCTGTGGTAACTATTGGTGATATTGCGCCGAAAATCACGGCAGCGCTGCGGACTGCCGGCTATACCGCAATATACGATGGCGGCAAAGATATGCTCACCATAGTAAATACCGCCCGGCAGCTTGCACAATCAGGGGATGCGGTGCTTTTATCAACTGGCGCAGCTAGCTTTGGTATGTTTAAAGACTACAAAGACCGTGGCAATCAGTTTACGGAAGTCGTACGAGCACTCGCTTAAGCTGTTCTACTACCGCCTCTTCCGGCTGCAAAACGATCGCCCGACCCAAGGCAATTCTTTCGACAATTTTTTCAATCCAGTGATAATGCGTACAACCCATAACTATAACGTCTGACCCCCGTTGGATAGACTCCTCAACAACATCTTTTATCAGCGCCTGGTCAATAGCGTCTTTTTCAATCATATCCGCCCACCTGCTGCAGTCGGGTTCTAACACTACGATCCCTTGGGCGTATTTATCTTTAAGTTCTTTGTACCGGGCGCTACCTAACGTAGTCGGCGTTGCACAAACAGTTATAACTTTAGACTTTGTAAGACGCGCCGCAGGTTTAACCATAGGTTCAATACCAACAAGTGGTACCGGCAACACAGAACGTAGGTCTTTTATAATGGTGGTTGTTACGGTATTACAAGCGATTACAATAACTTCACACCCTTTGCCGACTAAATCTTCTAGTATTGGAAGGACGAGCTTAAATAATGCTTCGGGAGATTTCATACCATACGGTACGTTTTTTCTATCTTGCGCATAAATAATTTCATGCTCGGGTAACGCCTTGCGGACAGCGTTTGCTACGGAACGCCCGCCAATACCTGAGTCAAATACCCCTATTTTCATGCTTCTTCGACTCTCGCCCTTGCTGCTCGAATGACATTATCAAATAAAGCGCAAATCGTGAGTGGACCGACGCCGCCTTTTTGTGGTGTGATCGTCAGGTCGTCACGCTCATACACGTCAGGGTCAAGATCTCCTACGGTCTTACCTTGCTCTCCTGCCACGCCTGCATCAACTACCACCGCGCCTTGTTTAATCATATCCGCACTTAAAACCCCTGGACTACCGGTAGCCGTGATAATTACATCAGCATGAATTGCTTTTTCTTGCAGATCATCTACCGTTTCATCAACAATCACCGCATTGATGCCTGATTTTTTCAGCATTTTTTCCAAGGGCGCACCGACCAACTTGCCACGTCCAACCAGCAATACTTCTTTGTCTTGCAAATCAATGTTATACCCAGCCAATAGCCATAGGATAGCGAGCGGAGTCGCCGGATCATATATTGCATCCTTACCTAGTGCATCAACGTCCTTTTCGGGGGCCACCAGATCAACTATGGCATCTGTCTCTTGAGGATCTTTAAGCGGCAGCTGCACAATAATGCCATGCACTGTTTCATCCGTATTAAGCTCTTCAATCAATGATGGCGCATTTACTTGTTCTACTCTATGGATATCCACGTCGATGAGAATATCAGCACCGTACTGCGTTTTCATGCGCATATAGACTTCAATAGCTGGATGGTCTACGGTCACCACTATAGCAAGCTTCGGGCTTATGTCGTGAGCCTGCCTGAGTCCGCGAACCTGCTTTGCCTGGCGCTCTTTAATAAAACCAGCGAGATCACTGCCTTGTAATACCTTCATTTCCCTTATTTTAACAGGTTAATGGAGGGATTAATATTACTTATACGATTGGGTTTGCTGGCGGCGTTGAATTATCGTTAGAAGCAGGTTGCTCCGGTGCAGCACTTACAGGAGGTTGTTGCACAGGTGCCTGAGGTTCAATTGGAGAAGGTGGTGTATTTATTGGTTGAGAAGATGCGACCGCTGAAGGCGAAATAGGGGCTTGAGGTACGGTGGTATCACTGGTAGCAGGTGTACTTAGAGGTGTGGTCGGAGAATTATTAGAAGCTGGAGGAGTACCAAATGGCATAGGGTTCTGAGGATTACTTGCTGTACCTAAAGAGCCAGAAGCGCTATATGTTGACTTATCAAACGCAAGAATAATCATTCCGATAATCGAGAATAAAACCAGACCAAAAATAGCGAACAACGGCCCCTTACCAAATCGCTTAGCAAGTGCAAGCATTGCAACAATATACAAGACAAAGAATATTACACTTCCAACAAACGGAATGAAATTAACAAGGATCCACCACCCAGGTTTCCCGGAAATTTCAAGCAATACCCATGTGTTATATACAGGCACATATGCCTCCCACGCCTGACGACCTGCTTTCTTAAAAATAAAGCTTGTAATAAAACTTACGACTAAATACAGGATAAGACCCGCAACCAAAGCAACACCGAGACCCATGCCCAACACCGTAGCAGCATCATTAACGTCAGTAGTGGTAGTGTAAGTAAAGTCCGTAGTTGTTTGGGCAAGAATTCCGAGTCCGAGCATAAAAATTCCTTTAAATTATAGTTTATTGCTTATGCTTATAGTACTAGAGTATACCCTTATTTTGCAAAATACCCCTTAAAAAGGGGGTATATACGAAGATATAGAAGTGCTGCAATCAGTGTTATGCCGTAGCCAATCCATACTGACTGGAACCAGCCCGCCTGTAATGTTGTCCCTAGTTTTAAGCTGTGTACAAAAATAGCCAAGGCTGCAGCATCCGAGGCGTATGTTACAAACTTCCACCAAGGCTTACCGCCATACCATCGTCGCAGTTCATAGGATAGAAAGATTAGAAAGCTGACACTTCCTAACAAAACCGCCCATTCTAAACCGGGGGCAATATAGTGCTGTAAATAACTTTCTGGCGGCAAGCCGAATCCGTCCCGCCACAACTGCCAGATCAGTAAACCTGGATGAAGGAATATCAATATTAAAAAAATCCAACCCGCTACTGTAAAATAACCGGATAGCTTCTTGGCACTTACTTGCAGTAGTCTAAGTCCTGCCAACACCACGTATTGCGACCACAGAATACTAAATGCCAATAACCCTAACAGTGGAAAGATTTCGTAGAGCGATCGTGTGCCAAGCCGCCAGTTCATGCTTTCCCCCCAGGCAATATATGTAATCATGCAAATCACAAAGGTAAAACAGAAAGCCAGAAACGTACCGGTATTTTTAGATACATGAAGCATAGGCATATAATCCTGTAAAAATAATGCGCTTCGGCGCATAATAAGTAAAGTAGCTAAATGGCAAGGAGACAACATGACAAAAGGAGTCAAAATAGCACTTGTTATAGCGTTCATCATAGTCCTCGTCGGAGGAGTATTGGTAGTACTGGGCGGCAGCACAAGTGATAAAGACAGCGGTAGTGACACAAATACCACCTCGCAGTCTCGAGAAAACGATACACAGCAAACCCCTGAAGCTACCGAAGATACCGATGAAACCGTGGCCGCTACCATCACCTATACCGCAAACGGTTTCGAGCCAGAAAATACAACTGTTAAATCAGGAGATAAAGTACGTATTGTCAATGAATCTGGCGAAGCGCTTGAGTTCAGTTCCGACCCTCATCCCAGTCACACCATTAATTCTGAACTTAATGCAGGAGATACCGAGGACGGACAAAGTACTACCATTACTGTCACGAGAACCGGCGAATGGGGATACCATAATCATTACAATGCCAGTCATCGCGGGACACTCATCGTAGAGTAATTACCGCTTAGAGCATTGCACGTCTCTCTATAATCTGTTAAAATTGCTTCGTTAGATTCCATACGGGTCATTAGCTCAGTTGGTTAGAGCACCTGCCTCTTAAGCAGGGTGTCCTGGGTTCGAGCCCCAGATGACCCTCCAAAAACGAAATCCCGCGCTGGATTTCTTTTTAGTTGAAAAGGCTATTTTTCTGACAGTTAGCTCTACTATAAATGACGAGGCACCGAGGCTTCATTAAGGCGACCACAGATCGCCCTGCTCTCACGCGCGCGAGCATAAACATCCTTACGAACGTTGCCTACGGCGATCAATTACTTACTGAGTTCTTTCTCGACTAAAAGTTGAATCCAAGCGTCAAAAATGGGTATTGTTAGCTTAACCACATTACGTTATATTGGAATTATGGACGATGCATATTTTGGAAATAAATCATTTTGTATCACTCAACGACGCTATCTCGGATCGAAAACAAAACTACTGAGCTTCATTGACAGCATTATACAAAAAGAAAATATTGAGTTTGAATCATTCGCTGATATATTTGCAGGTACTGGGTCTGTCGCCAACCACTTCTATGACCGTTCTAAAATTATTATAAATGATATCTTAGATTCAAACTACCATGCCTACAATGCATTTTTTGGCAATGACAAAATCCGAGAGAAAAAGCTCAAAGAATATCTAAAAGCCTACAATTCATTAGATGTAAGAAATTATGATGAAAACTATTTTTCAAGGAACTTCTCAAATACCTATTTTGACAAGACAAACTCCAAAAAGATTGGTGTTATTAGAGAAGATATAGAGAAGTTGTTTGAAGCAAAGATTATTACTGCGAGAGAGAAATCTTATTTACTCACCTCGCTTATCTACGCACTTGATAGAATCGCAAACACAGTTGGGCACTACGATGCCTATAGAAAGGTGGATATTCCAGAGAAACAGTTGTTTCTTTTGCCCCTAGACGTAAAACGCTCAAAATATGGTGCGGAGATTCACAAATCTGACGCAAATGAACTGGTGAAGAAGATTAAAGCTGACATTGTTTATATTGATCCACCATACAATTCAAGACAATATTCTGATGCATATCATTTACTCGAAAATATTGCGACTTGGCAGAAGCAAGAAGTCTTTGGAGTTGCAAAGAAGATTAACCGCGACCATATCAAGAGCAAATATAACATGAAGTCCGCTGGCATGGCTTTTGGTGAACTGATTGATAATATTGAAGCGAAATATATTCTTGTCTCATACAACGACATGGGTGGCTCGGGTAACGCGCGCTCACAATCAAGAATTAGCGACCATGAAATACTGTCGGCACTAAAACGCAAAGGTAAGGTGCAGGTATACGAGACCGATTTTAAGCAATTCACCACAGGAAAATCCAGTAAAAATGACTTGAAAGAGAGAGTGTTTTTGTGCCAAGTAAGTGTAGCCCATAAGCCACAAAAATCAGTAGTTGCATCACGGAGAAATCCCGTGCAACATGGATTCGTAAAATCTCCTCTCAACTATACTGGTGGCAAGCACAAGCTTTTGTCACAAATTACAAAACTCTTTCCAGATAATATTCGAACTTTCTACGACGTTTTTGCTGGCGGTGCAAACGTCGGAATAAACGCAAAAGCTCAGAGTATAACCTGCATAGAAAAAAATAAATACGTTGTTAGTCTTTTGAAGTTAATTCAAAATAATAATTTTGAAGACTTAAACCAAAGAGTGATCGATATTATTGATAAGTTCGGATTGAGCCAGAGTTATATAAAAGGCTACGATTTTTATAATGCGGACAGCTCGAAAGGTTTAGGACAATTTAACAAGCAAGCATTTATTGAGCTTCGCAATGAGTTCAATAAAGACAAGTCTAAGATAGATTTACTTCTAGTGCTTATACTCTATTCATTCAATAACCAAATTAGATTCAACTCCAAAGGTGATTTTAATCTTCCAGTTGGCAAAAGAGACTATAATGGTAGCTCAAGAAAGAACGTTGCTGCATTTAATCAGATCACAAATGAGAAAAAAATTTCATTTAAGAATCTTGACTTTAGGAGCGTGGAAACAATGGACTTGAATCAAGAGGATTTCGTTTACCTGGACCCACCCTATTTGCTTGGACTAGCTAGCTATAATGAGATGGGTGGCTGGACTGAGAAAGACGAAAACGATCTCTATGCTTTACTTACGAGATTAGATGAAAGAGGTGTGCGTTTTGCTCTGTCAAATGTGTTAATGCATAAAGGCGAAGTAAATAAAATTATGGGAAATTGGGCGGAAAGAAATAACTATATCGTCCATGAGCTTGACTATCATTACAGGAATTCGAATTACCGCTCGACTGCCAAAAATAATAAAACTGTAGAGGTCTTGATCACTAACTACTGATATTGCGTTATAATCGTAACATGTCTAAAGCTTGGTCAATCACAACTACTGTTCGTAACCCGGAACGGCTGAGAGATTTTTTAGTTGCCTTACAGCCTCTTGTGGGAAAGGAATGGAACAACAAAAATCAGGAAAACTACCAAAAGCTTCTTATCAAAAATCGTCTGTATGGTTTCGGGAGCCAACAATTCTACAGTGATTTGCCACGAGAAATCGTCCAGCTAGTCAATGATTTAGATACTGAAATTGATGATGTAACTGTTGACCGTATTGTTGAGATTAAAAATTATAAGGATTTTGCGATGCGCGGAAGGCAATCGCTAAACCCTCTTACAAAGTTTGGCTTCGCTTTTGTTGACGAAGGGGTTCTAAAAATAACCGCTCTTGGTCAAAGGCTGATAGCGAGTGAAAAAGATTCTGGCGATGTGTTCTTGAAGTCTTTTATAAAGTGGCAGCTCCCTAACCCTGCAAACAATGACTATCCTGATGACGGTATGTTTGATGTAGTTCCCTTTGTGGCAACTCTTAAGCTTATCAACGAGGTTAATAAAATCGAGAAAGAACGTGGCAACAAGCCTGTCGGCGTTAGTAAACAAGAGTTTTCGCTATTCGTTCCATCTCTAGTTAATCACGCCGACATCGGACGTTATGCAACAGATATAATAAATTTGCGTGATTTGCAAAAAGGAAAAACCAAGCAGGAGAGAAAAGCCCTGCGAGATACTTATTACAAGAAGTTTGCTGCTAGATTTTTAGGCACATCCGAGCAAGCTAAAGTTGATAAATTACTTACTAATCTGCATGACTATGGCGATAACGCCATAAGATATTTTCGCTTAACAAAATTTATTCGTATTCGTGGCAATGGTTTTTATGTAGATCTAGAACCAAGCCGTCATACGGAGATTGAGGCATTGTTTGAAGGTGGTTTCTATAAATCAAAGACTTTTGCAGATAGAAATGAATATCTGAACTATATGTCGGACGACAGTTTGCCAAAACTACCTTGGCAGACGACAGAAAAACTGACCGAGATAGCAAGAGATGTGTTCGCTGAAGTTGAAAGTCTCCGAAATAGCCTCGGTTTAAAAGCTGACCTCATAAAAGATATTGGTTCCATGTCAGACTCTCAAATCGATGATTATATCAACAAGCTAAGGTCAGAGAGAAAAGAGTTACAAGAGCAAGATAACCACATTAAATCACAGCCTGTTGAATCGATTGCTGGATATATCGACCAACTCGAAAATATTTTTAACGCAGAAAACAGAGCGCTACTGCTGGAATATCTATCAACAATGGGGCTACACGCGCTCAATGATGCAAAAGAGATTAAGCCGAACTATCCGGTTGGAGATGATAATGAACCAACATCTACCGCTCCCGGTGGTATGGCTGACATAGAGTGTTATTACGAGCATTTTAATATGATTTGCGAAGTTACAATGCTCAATGGTCGCGATCAGTGGTTTAATGAAGGTCAGCCGGTTATGCGTCATTTGCGCGACTTTGAGAACTCAAACCAAAACGCATATTGTATTTTTATCGCTCCCACCATTCATACCGATAGTGCAGAAACTTTTTGGATAGCAAACACTATAGGTTACAAAGGCAGTAAGCAGAAGATTGCCCCGATCACCATTAGTCAATTTGTCTCTATCCTTAAAACTCTCAAAAAGGTTCGTGAGCTAAACCAACAGTTTACCCATGATAAGTTGCAGAAGTTGGTTCATGACATTGTCGTGAATTCAGAATCAGTAGACAATTCTGATGAATGGGTTGCAAACACAGGAAATATTATCAAAACTTGGTCTTCGAGTATAACGGCATAAAAGCCACGAACCGTCGGAAAACCAGCCTTTTCAGCTAAAAAGAAAATAAGAATCAAAGGCAGGTTTTTCTTGGGGGGCGCAGCGCGCTTGCCATGCTAGGCGCTGGGACTAAGCGTCAGTTCTCAAAATAGGTTCAAGCTAGTAAATCGCTCCACGAAAAAACCGCTCGCTTTGGAGCGGTTTTTTCGCGATACATACTTTGAACTGGAAACTGAGACATGTCCAAGGATTTTGTAGTATTCTGCAAAGCAGCTTACTCTTCAAAACTCAATTGTTAGGCCATGGAACCGCTCGTTTTTTGTTCATATTGCTTTTTAATGGCCTTGAACACAAACTCAGGCACGTATTTTTGGACCACGCCTTCCCATCCTTCGGGGCCAACCATACCCATAACCGCGCTTGAGCTAACTTCGGCAAGTTCTCGGTCACACATAAGCAATACCGTACCTATCCTAGGTGCAATATCTTGGTTTATATGCCGCAAGGCTTTTTCTGGCAGAAAATCACCGCTATCCCTTAATCCTCGTACTAAATGAGTATAGCCCTTCCTCTGAGCATAGCTAACTACGTATTCATTACTTACCGTGTCCACAGCGACATTACCCAAGTCCGCCACGGATTCCCTTACCATTGCGAGTCGCTCATCCTCGGGAAATCGGCCTTTACCTGCCTTATCGGGGTTGACCGCAATAACAACATCCAACCGATTAAATACCGTTGCGGCTTGTTCAATAATATTGAGATGTCCGAGCGTAATCGGATCAAACGAGCCGGCATAAATCGCATGAGTTTCGTGAGATCGCGGTGCTATTATTCCGTTAGCATCATGGATAGACATATACTACTCTCCTACCATTAAATGTAGATAAATTATATTTTTGTCATAATGAATAATCAATACTATAATCTAACTACTGAGTAATCCGAGGTATATCCTATGGCAGAATTGTATTATCCCGAAAACGTTTTTGGGCTTACCGGCGGTATGGGTAGCGGGAAATCTACGGTGTCCGAACAGCTCTCGGCAAAAGGAGCACACATCCTTGATGCGGATCAAATAGTTCGAGATATGCAACAACCTGGTAGCCCTCTCCTTGCGAGTATGGCGCACACCCTTGGAGAAGAGATCATTACTGATGACGGTGCACTTGACAGACGCCGAGCTGGACAATTGATGTTTTCAGATCCTCAAAAAAAACAAGCAATCGAAGCACTTATCGTTCCCCGCGTCTGGGATACAATAGACCAGAGCGTACGAACGGCAAACCCGGAAGATATTCTTATACTCGACGTACCTCTTTTAGTCGAATCCGAACACAAAGAACGTCTGATGCCACGGCACTTAGTGGTAGTTGACACTCCAGTCGAGACTGCAGTTGAGCGACTTGTTAAGTATCGAGGGTTTACGGAAGAAGAAGCTAGAGATAGAATCGGACAGCAAGTATCACGTGAAGATAGATTAAAATCAGCTGGTTTTGTAATTGGCAACTGGGGCACAAAGGAATCTCTCAGCAGTCAAATAGACTACGCATGGAGATGGATGCATATACGCAAACAACTTGGAGGCGCTGCGACTAAAAATTTTGGCATGTTATAGAAGTGATCTTTCGTGGGATATCGCCAGGCAAAAACTACACGAGACCATAATATTATTATGATCACTGAACCGGTATATCTTGTATTTTTATATAAAAAATGTTATAATTTAAATATGCCTACCCTTGAGCTTATAAAACCACGAGAAGAGGCAGAGCCTCCTATTGACGAAGATACTCTCCGACAACAATACCATAGCCAAGCATTTGAATTGGGAGTTAATATGCTGGGATATATGGGTACCCCTACGGTTCGTGACGTACCGGGTGAAAAAGTAAGGCGTATTCGGTCTACTAATATAGTCCCTCTCGGTCCAGGCATATCAGCTCGGGTACAATATGTAGAGATAGGTGAAAATATATCAGATTTGTCTACCAAAGAATTTGAAGTACTTTGCGATAAAGGTGACGGCATATTCACGCGCCAAGCAACTCTGAAAAATCCAGCCCTTCCAGTAGGTGCAACGGCTATTGCCTACGAGGAACATGTTTTATATAAAAATCGACTGTCAACTGACATAGCCTTTCTCGAAATGCTTACCTACATGCGAGATGAGTTACAGGCAAACAATGCGAGTTTTAGATAAATAATATCCCTTATCTTATACGTGGTATAGCGGTGCCGTATAAAAAAAGACTGCATCTGCAGTCTTTTTGTATACAGTAACCTAAAGATTAATACTGACGACCGCCGCGGTCTTCGCTGAATGAACGGCGCTCACCGCGTGGTTGCTGCGGGCGAGCTTCGTTTACTACGAGCTTACGGCCACCAAATTCTGAACCATCAAGTTTTTGAATTGCAGCCTTAGCTTCGTCATCGCTTTCGAATTCTACAAAGCCAAAACCTTTTGAACGGCCAGTTTCACGGTCAAAAATCACCTTTGCAGATGCTACGGTGCCTTCAGCGGCAAAAAGCTGTTCGAGCTCTTCGTCTGTGGTACTGTACGGTAGTGAACCGATAAATAGTTTTGTTGCCATTAATATTACTCCTTCTTGCTCGGAGGTAATCTGGCAAACCAGTTAGCTGCTCCTCTATCGAACGGTACTTTACTTCTTCCTAGAAACTTCTTACTTAGCAGCTTGTTCTTCTAGTAGCTGCACTATACCATACTAAAACACATATTGGTATTAAATTTATCTTAAATTTTAGGAACTAGCAGGGCTTGAGTAACCGCTCTTCATCGACAAACCCTACATTGACTTCAGGAACAAACCCTTCTTCGCCCTTTACATTGGCTACGTGAAGCCAAATCTCAGAGGCACTGCTTGGTCCGCGAAGGTCTTGGATAGATTGGCCCGTAGTATAACAATCTACCGCAAGTGCATCACCATTCGTTGCTACAAAGCTTGCAGTGCCAGGCTCTTGGGCTGGTGCCGGATACACACCCACCCGCGGATCATTTAGAGGAGTATTACATCTGCCGTCTACCCTGACTACTACAGGGTCTAGTTGAACAAGAGGACGACGCTTTCCATCTAGGTCTATCCAGAACGTTTGGCATGCTTCTTCGTTTGGCATAGTCTGTGGATGTAGATTTTTATGGCTAACAATCCCTTCTGGAAGTTGCAACGAACCTGAAGCCGAAGGTACGGACGCAGATCGTTCCACTGAAGAACTCGCAACCTGTGGAGAGCTATCTTCACCACATCCAGCCACTGAGACCACACCTACAGCTCCAGCCAAAAGATACGCGCGTGGATCTTTTGCTACTTCTTTCATGCTTCTATATATATCCTTCATACTTCGCCCTCTTAACTTACCTTACTATACAAGAGATAATAGTACCTAATAAGTGGAGTACTCCATAGTATTACAGCATTTTTTCAGAAAATAGCTGAAATCGGGGTACTATTTCCCCGTTCCACTCCACTTCTTTCAGCCAATCTGACACTGGCCGAATCCATATCAGCTTTTCACCATATTCTGCTTGGTATACCACACATGGCTCTAGCGTCTCTTCGTTAAGCGCAATTGTCACCACAGTGTATAGCCTATCTTTATAATGTCTATACCGTGCCCCGATAGTCACTTGGGATTGTGCAACGACAAGCATTTGGGCAAGCTCTTTTGAAGATCTTTCACTCACTATATACCTCCGCTTTCTTGAATTTTCTTATCTTTCCCGTATCCCTAAGGTACATGTGCTGGAAGTCAGACATAAACTGTAGCCGCTAAAAGAATGACTAGCTCCTGCCATATAGATACACAATATTTTATTTACATACTTATCATAACAGGTAGTTACTTGAGGATATGTGGTTGCTCTATGTAATACATCGTCCTTAAATTATGTAGTATTTGACTGTGAAACATCTTACTGCCCTACATAATGCCTTTACTCATACTACACATATGATCGATAAGGAGGGACATGAAAGCATTATGGAAAGGATACATCGTTCTCGGACAACTTGGCATACCGGTCCGGCTATACAGTGCTACGCAAAAATCGGGCGTGACGTTCGTGCAACTCCACGAAAAGGATAGCTCTCCAGTCGAACGCCCCTTGTTCTGTAAAGAAGAACACAAAGAAATTTCATCCTCAGAAGTAATTCGAGGCGTAGAATATGAGCCGGGGAAATTTATAAGTTTTACTGAACAAGAACTAGAACACACGTCACGGCCAGAATTAAAGGCTATTACCATAAGGCAATTCTGCGAACCGAATCAAATTCCCCCTTCCTACTATGAAAAGCCCTACTACCTTACCCCTACTGCCGGTGGCGAACGAGGATATGCACTCGTTCGTGAAGGCCTGTTACGAAGCAACGCAGTCGCCATAGGGCAATACCATCTCTATGGAAGCAACCATATAGGTGCCATCAACGCAGTAGAAGACATCCTCGTACTCCATCAGCTTCGATTTACTAATGAACTCATACCACGCAGCTCTCTAAAAACTCCCGCTCTCGCCCGTCCAAGCCCCGCAGAAATAGATATGATGCGGTCCGTTATTGATAGATATAGCGGTCCGTTGCATCTGAATGATTATCATGATGAATATACTGAATATGTCTCTTTACTAGCAGAACGCAAAATTAAAGGCCTGCCTCTACCGCGCCAAGAACAAACCCCTGCCCACGCCACCCCTGATAATAAAATTCAGGACGCCCTGGCGAACACCCTGAGACAGAACAACACTATCCAAGAAGGGGACCGTGATGTTTAAACGTGAACACACAATTTATAGGGGTGATACGAACTTTGAGCACTACGAGGTAGTTGATATGGTATACGAAGGCCGCCCAGCCCGAGTGCTTTTCACCAATCGACATCGTGCCGCCCAATCTGGCATCGCAACTGATAAAAATCCCGCTTTGTTATTTGATTACAACCAAAGGTTTTTTGAACTTGCCCAGTCACTCCGTCCTCAAAATATTCTCATCGTTGGCGGCGGAGCTTACACCTTGCCGCTTGCCCTTGCCAGTGAGCTGCCTCAAGCATTTATCGATGTTATTGAGATAGACCCTGGGCTAGACGCCATTGCATCGGGATTTTTTGGGTTCAAGCCAAATGACCACCTGCGCATTATACATGCCGATGGCAGAGACTATCTTGACAAAACCTCACAAAAATATGACTTGATCATTATTGACGTCTTTATGGGGACTGAGGTGCCATATGAATTTTTAACTCTTGAAGCAACTGTTAGCTTACAGCACTCCCTAACACCACACGGCACCGTGGCTATGAATGTTATCGGTATCTTTAACGGCAGTGGAATGAAACTCAAAAGCCTTATAGCGTCTTATCAGCACGTTTTCAAACAGACTAAAGTGCATCCCGCAGATCCTACCCTCTCCTTGCTCATATCGCAAAACTTCATCATACTTGGACAAAATACTGATAACCTACGCTACGCCATGCAATCACCCTCCCTTTCAGTTCCAGATATATCTATCGACGCCGCTCTTTTTGATAATCCACATACGGTTACGCTACTGTATCAAACCTCATAAACAACAAAACCTTAGTAACATACTAAGAACGTCTGTTATCGTAGATCACTCCAAAGTTATACCAATTACGAGTCCAGCACCGAGCCGACGAGCATTATTGTCAAAAACAGCAAGCCCTAAGGCTACACCAAATAGAAGCCCTAACGATATGTCTAATGCAAGTGATATGGTTTTTGATTCTTTGAGTTGTTTTTCTTATTTGCTATATTCCAAGTTTACATAAAATAGGGTCTATGCTGTCGACACGGCATTATATACGAAGTTAGCACTGCTTTTGTCGGTTAAACGTCACCGTTTTCGGCAATCTTTTTGTCTTCGTAAGGTCCCACGTCGCGACGATACCATTCAGCTTGAATGGAGCTGAGAACACCCATCGCGCGGTTGTAGTTAAAATATTTAGGCTCGTATAACTCTTTGAGGACTCTGGTTACTGTATAATTTAGCGCACCGTCCTGCTGCTCTATGGACAAATTCTTGAGATGTTCAATAAGTGGGTTTAATAATTCATCAATTGGTGGTCGGTCTTCCTTCTTTATATAAGGCATGTGTAGAGTATAACAAAAAAGAGACGCTAGCTCTAACGTCTCTAATGGCTTAATCTGCTGTGGTACACGGTAGTAAAAGAAGTTAAAACTAGATTAGTAGCTATGTAATGATATCCGAGTGATTGCGGAGCTATCGATCAACCCTCCAAGATATATGAAGTTTCTGTCATGCTTGCCATTAATCCAAATTTCTTGGTACTCAAAATTATCAAACATCTTAGCGAAATCTTTCTGGGACATATGCGGAGGTGCATATATGACGATATTTGGTGTTATGCTCAACTGTATCTTCTCAACTATACTTTTCAGTTCAGGATTTTTGTCCATTAGCATACTTTCATGATCACTCCAGTAAGGTATATCGTAGGCTACAACATCTGTATTAATTTGGCTAAGAACATTAAGATCGCTAATATCACCAACGATTAACTCACAATTTCCAATTTCCGCATTTAATAAATTGCTACGCGCGTTTTTGACGACGTGCGGGTCATTATCAACACCCACGACATTATCGAAATAACGTGAAAATTCTATGAGACTAATGCCTATGCCGCAACATAGTTCGCATATTGTGTTGCCGCTTTTTGTTAATCGTTTAGCTAAATATCTGGCAGTAACCGGATAACTGGAAATTTTAAGCGATAAAGTACTACCCTTAATAGAATTGCTATAATCTCGTTTTTGAATTACTTCATCTCTCATTACACTAAATTGTAACAAAACAAAAACACTTCATTTGAAGTGTTTAAGTATAATCATTTTGGTACACCGGGAGGGATTCGAACCCCCGACCCTCTGTTCCGAAGACAGATGCTCTAATCCACTGAGCTACCGGTGCAAGTGTATACAATAATTTAAGTAACAGGGGTAATTATACAGCTATACGGTGTTATTTTGCAACAAACCGCCAAAGCCTGTGTCTGTCTTTTGTAATGCCGATACGTTCAGTGGCCTCAAATACTAAAGCATGCTTAGGGGACAGTAGCACAAACCTGCCTTTGTTAAGTTCTGCGCCATTATCTGCACCTGTCACACTTAGTGCCTGACAAACTTTTGCAGGACCGTTTGTTAATTCATGGTCCTGCTTATTATTGCGACGTTTTCGTATTATATCTAATCCACTATCGGGCAGAAGAGCACGTATTAATACAGCTTCACCCCGCCCTTCTTCACCGACAACAATATTCATACACCAATGCATTCCATAGGTGAAATACACGTATATATGCCCTGCTGGTCCGAACATTACTTCGGTACGAGGAGTCTTACCTTTGTAACTATGGCTGGCTGCGTCATCCTGATTGTATGCTTCGGTCTCAGTAATTATCCCACCAACCCTTGTGCCATCGGATGCAATCGTATACAGCCGACAACCTATCAGCTTCTTTGCCGTAGATACGGCGTCTTTCGTAAGATCAATATTCATAAAATAAATGGTACGCGCGAAGGGATTTGAACCCCCGACCTTTGGTACCGGAAACCAACGCTCTATCCAGCTGAGCTACGCGCGCGCAGCGAATTTCAAAAATGGTACCCCGGGTAGGACTCGAACCTACAACCTACGGGTTAGAACTCCGTGACTCTATCCAGTTGAGCTACCGGGGCATACCAGCGCTTATTATAGCAAAAGTTTTACAGTAGCTGATCAGATAGCTATCTGATATACTGAATTGGTAAAATTTGCGGGTGTGGTATAACGTTTATTATTCCTGCCTTCCAAGCAGGCGACGCGGGTTAGACTCCCGCCACCCGC
>Ga0164243_10000211_pt1 | contig 130463 bp, 101 predicted proteins | sample OricompcompostOP_FD_108781 | JGI IMG/M metagenome (GOLD analysis project Ga0164243, IMG submission 108781) | Organic Plus compost microbial communities from Emeryville, California, USA - Original compost - Organic plus compost (OP) | ecosystem: Engineered > Solid waste > Mixed feedstock >...
GCGGCCGGGGCGCCGCCGCCCGCCCCCGGCGCCCCCGGCCGGCCGCCGGGGGGGCCCGCGCCGGGCGGGGCGGGGGGGGGGGGGGGGGGGGGGGACGGGTCGAAACCATGCCGTCGGAGCCGATGTCCCCGATTTTCTCGCGACCTGCCGCTGGACGGGGCGCCGGCCATCGCCTTTTTTGACGCGCGCGACAAACGGAAAGAAGGGCGCCCGGACCGGTCCGGACGCCCTTCCTGCAGCACTCGCCCCCCGAGTGATGGCGAAAATCAGGCGCTGTAATACATGTCGAACTCGACCGGGCTGGGCGCCATTTCCCAGCGATAGACTTCCGGCCACTTGAGCTCGATATAGGCCTCGATCTGGTCCTTGCTGAACACGTCGCCCTTCAGGAGGAAGTCGTGATCGGCTTCCAGGCTGGTGAGCGCCTCGCGCAGCGAGCCGCAGACGGTGGGCACTTCGGCCAGTTCCTCGGGCGGAAGATCATAGAGATTCTTGTCCATCGCCTCGCCGGGATGGATCTTGTTCTCGATGCCGTCGAGGCCCGCCATCAGCAGCGCCGAATAGCAGAGATAGGGGTTGGCCATCGCGTCCGGGAAACGGAACTCGACACGCTTGCTCTTGGGGCCCGAGCCGTAGGGGATGCGGCAGGAAGCCGAGCGGTTGCGAGCCGAATAGGCGAGCAGCACGGGGGCCTCGAAGCCCGGGACCAGGCGCTTGTAGCTGTTGGTGGTCGGGTTGGTGAAGGCATTGAGCGCCTTGGCGTGCTTGATGACCCCGCCGATGAAGTAGAGGCACATGTCGGACAGGCCGGCATAGCCGTTGCCCGCGAACTTGGGCTCCTTGCCGTCCCAGATCGACATGTGGGTGTGCATGCCCGAGCCATTGTCCTGCGCGATGGGCTTGGGCATGAAGGTCGCGGTCTTGCCATAGGCCTGGGCGACCATCATCACGACATATTTGTAGATCTGCATGCGGTCGGCGGTGGTGACCAGCGTGCCGAAGGTGAGGCCCAGCTCATGCTGCGCGGCGGCCACCTCATGGTGGTGCTTGTCGCAGGGCAGGCCCATCTCCAGCATGGTGGAGACCATCTCGGCGCGGATATCCGTGCAGGGATCGACCGGCGCGACCGGGAAGTAGCCGCCCTTGGCGCGCGGACGGTGGCCGAGATTGCCGGCCTCATATTCCTTGGCGCTGTTGGTCGGCAGCTCGACATCGTCGATCTTGAACATCGAGCCGTCATAGCCGCTCTCGAAGCGGACATCGTCGAACATGAAGAACTCGGCTTCCGGGCCGACATAGACGGTGTCGCCGAAGCCGGCCGCCTTCACATAGGCTTCCGCGCGCACGGCGGTCGAGCGCGGGTCGCGCGCGTAGAGCTCGCCGGTCGAGGGCTCGACGATGTTGCAGAACAGGATCAGCATCGGCGTCGCGCTGAACGGATCGACATAGACCGCATCCAGATCGGGCTTGAGGATCATGTCCGACTCGTTGATGACCTTCCAGCCCTCGATCGAGGAGCCGTCGAACATCAGGCCTTCCTCCAGCTCGTCCTCGCCCAGCACGCTCGAGACCATGGTCAAGTGCTGCCACTTGCCCTTCGGATCCGTGAAGCGAAGGTCGACCCACTCGATCTCCTTCTCCTCGATCAGCTTCAATATGTCCTTGGGCGTGTTGGCCATGCGACGGTCCTTCCTTTGATCTTCAGAAATGTTGCGACTGAACGGTGCGAAACTAGATGGCCGCCTCGTCGAGTTCGCCGGTGCGGATGCGCACGGCCTTCTCCACGGGGAGGACGAAGATCTTGCCGTCGCCGATGCGACCGGTCTTGGCGGCATTGGCGATCGCTTCCAGAACCCGGTCCACGATGCCGTCCTCCACGACGACCTCCAGCTTCACCTTGGGCAGGAAATCGACGACATATTCGGCGCCGCGATAGAGTTCCGTGTGGCCCTTCTGACGGCCGAAGCCCTTCGCCTCTGTGACGGTGATTCCGGAGACGCCCACCTCGTGCAGCGCTTCCTTCACATCATCCAGCTTGAACGGCTTGATGATCGCCTCGACCTTTTTCATGACCAACGCACCCCTTTTCTTCACGTGACGCGCGGTCCGGGAGACCCCGCATATGCTCCGCCTGTCCGGTCTCGGGCCGATCCGTCGAAGCACATGACCGCGCAGGCGCGCTGAGGCTACAGCGCCCGCTCGCGAATCACCAGCGCAGCATTGGCGGCTTTGACGCGGCTTGTCGATATTGCCCGGATTTCGGGCATTTTCGGGAAGGGTTGCCTAAATTTTAGGCAGCAAAATGCCGTTATTCTTCCCCGGGCCTTAACCATCCTGTCCAGCGGACGATCAAGGCCATCCGCCTATTCCATTCCCTCATGAGCGGCAAGTTCCTGACTCTCGTCGGTCTGACGATGACAGCGGGCTTCGGCGGCACCATGCTGGCGACAGCCCCGCCGCAGCACCGGCAAGAGACGGCCGGCGCGGTTCCGGTGAGCGGGGCACCCCCGCGCGTCGCCGCGCCGCTCGGGCTCGTGCCGCCGGCGCAGGTCTATTATCGCCGATGCGACGAGGCGCGGGCGGCCGGCGCGGCACCGATCCATCGGGGAGAGCCCGGCTATCGCCCGGCGCTCGACCGGGACGATGACGGGATTGCCTGCGAACCCTGGCGCGGGCGCTGACGCCCTCAATAGGGCGGCTTGTGCATCCCCTTCGGGCTGAGCGTGAAGATCTCGCAGCCCTCCTCGGTGATGCCGATCGAATGCTCGAACTGGGCCGACAGCGAGCGGTCGCGGGTGACGGCCGTCCAGCCATCGTCCAGCATGCGCACGCCGGGCTTGCCAGCGTTGATCATGGGCTCGATGGTGAAGATCATGCCCGGGCGCAGCTCCGGACCAGTGCCGGGGCGGCCGACATGGACGACTTCGGGCGAATCGTGGAACACGCGGCCCAGGCCATGACCGCAGAAATCGCGCACCACGCCATAGCGGTGCCGCTCGGCATAGGTCTGGATGGCATGGCCGATGTCGCCCAGGAACCTGCCGGGCCGCGCCTGTTCGATGCCCAGCATCAGGCAGTCATACGTGATGTCGACCAGCCGCTTCGCCTTGATCGGCACGTCGCCCACCAGATACATGCGGCTCGTGTCGCCATGCCAGCCGTCGAGCAGCGGGGTCACGTCGACATTGAGGATGTCCCCTTCCTTCAGGACCCGGTCGCCCGGCATGCCATGGCAGATGACATTGTTGAGGCTGATGCAGCAGCTATACTGATAGCCATGATAGCCCAGCGTCGCGGGCACGGCGCCGGCCGCCAGCGTCATCTCGCGCACCTTGTCGTCGATCTCGCTGGTGCGGATGCCGGGCACGATCATCGGCGCGATCGCATCGAGGATCTCGGCGGCGAGGCGGCCGGCACGGCGCATGCCCTCGAAAGCCTCGGGCCCGTGCAGCTTGATGGCGGACGTGCGGATGGCGACGGTTTCAGCGCCGGGAGTCATATATGTCGTCATGGAAGCGCATATAAGGTCTGGAGGACGCAAAGGCGAGGGGCTTGGGGCGAGGGGCTTGAGGCAGGGGTCTTGGCCGCTTGCCCGGCAACAGGAGGACGGGATGGACGATGCTGTCGAACTCACGGGCGGATGCGCCTGCGGCGCCGTGCGCTATCGCGTCTCGCGCCGGCCGATCTTCGTCAACAACTGCTATTGCACGCTCTGCCAGCGCCAGACCGGATCGACCAGCGTGGTCAACGCCTTTTTCGAGCGCGAGGCGGTGACGCTGCTGTCCGGCGCGCTGAGCGAGCACGCGGTCCGGGCCGGCAGCGGCCGGGATCATGTGATCTGCCGCTGCCATGTCTGCGGCACGGCGATCTGGAGCTATTATGCCCGCTTCGGCCGCCACGGGCCGGGCATCCGCGCGGGCACGCTCGACGATCCGGGCGCGGTGACGCCGGACGCGCTGGTCTTCGTCGCCGACCGCATGCCCTGGGTCGCGCTGCCCGAGGGCATCCCGCGCTTCGAGGCCTATTACAGGCCGGCCGAACTGCTCCCGCCGGATCGCCATGCGCGTCTGGTCGCGCTGGCCGCGCGCAATGGCTGAGCTTGGCGGCGCGCGCGGCGGCGGCTAAGGCAGGGCCATGGACGCGCGTATCTGGACAGCCGGCATCATCGTCATCGGCGACGAGATCCTCTCGGGGCGGACGCAGGACAGGAATGTCGCGCAGATCGCCATCTGGCTCAATGTGCAGGGCATCCGCCTGCGCGAAGTGCGGATCGTGGCGGACGACATGACCGCGATCGGGGAAGCGGTGACCGCGCTCACGGCGCGCTGCGACTATGTGTTCACCACCGGCGGCATCGGGCCGACGCATGACGACATCACCGTGGATGCGATCGCGGCGGCGCTCGGCGTCGGCGTGGTGGTCCACCCGGAGGCGCGCGCCGTGCTGCAAGGCTATTACGCCACGCGCGGCGGGCTCACCGAAGCCCGGCTGCGCATGGCGCGCGTGCCGGAAGGATCGGTGCTCATCCCCAACAGCTATTCCGGCGCGCCGGGCATCCGGCACGGCAATCTGTTCATCATGGCCGGCGTGCCGCACATCACCGCCGGGATGCTGGCCGAACTCTCCGGCACGCTGGAAGGCGGCGCGCCCCTGCTGGCGCGCACGATCGGCTGTTGGGTGGCGGAAAGCGAGGTCGCCGATCTTCTGAGCGTCGCGGAGAAGGATCATGAAGGCTGCCAGATCGGCAGCTATCCCTTCTTCCGCGAGGGCCGGACGGGCGCGAATTTCGTGGTGCGCGCCACCGAGCAGGCGCGGCTGGACCAGTGCATCGCGGACCTGACGGCGGCGCTGGAGAAAGCGGGCTTCGGCGTGACCGAGGGCGGGATCTAGAGCCTGTTCCGATGGGATTGAATCGGAACAGGCTCTGTTTTGCTTCGTTTTTCGCGATTTCCGAGTCGTCAGATGTTCCATCTGACTTGAAATCGCTCTAGGGGCCGTCCGTTCCAGATAGACCCGGCTCGTGCTCCTGCGCAGGCAGGAGCCCAGGGCGCAAGGGCACTGCGGCTGGGCCCTGGGCTCCTGCTTTCGCAGGAGCACGGATTCCGTTTTACGCGGATCGAGTCCAGCCGATCCCGGCATTCCGGAATGGTTGCCCGGCTCCGCTCAGAACCAGAGCCGGACGCCGACCACGACCTGCGTCGTGGACGGGTCATCTCCCGCCGCGCGTGCGTAATCGGCGCCGCGTCCGGTCCGCCAGCTCTGCTCGACGCCCACATAGGGCGCGAACTCGCGGGCGAATTCGTAGCGCAGGCGAAGGCCGAGCGTGGCCTTGTCCAGCCCCGCGCCGACCCCGAGCTCGGGGATATGCTGCGCGGAAAGATCGAGCTCGGCGCGGGGCTGGAGGATCAGCTTCTGGGTGATGCGCTGGTCCAGCTCGGCCTCGATGCGCGCGGTGAGATCGCCCTTGTCGGAGAGGAAGGCGGCGGCGTCGATCTCGAATTCATAGGGCGCGAGGCCCTGCAGGCCGATCACCGCATGGGTGCGGCCGGGGCCGGTCAGATCCTGCCGCACGCCCGCCTGCAGGTCGAAGAAGGGCGCGACGGCGTGGCTCCACAGTGCCTGCACCTCGGCGTCATGGACGCGTTCGCCCCACGCCGCCTCGCCCTCGCTCTTGAGCCAGAGCTTGTCCATGTCGCCGCCCCAATAGCCCTGCACGTCCCAGAGCGCGAGGTCGGCGCCGTCCCCGGCGCGATATTCCAGCCGGTCGGCCATGAACCAGCCCCAGCGCATGGCGCCCATCTCGCGGGCGTTGGCCGCGCGGGAAGCGCGCATGGCGCCGGCGCCCCAGATGGCGTCCGCGGCGCGCGGCGGGCCGGAGCCTGCCGCCGGCGGCGCGGACGCCTCGCCGGTCGCATCGGGCGCAGGGGGAGGCGGCATCGCCATGCCGGCGTGATGGTCGTGACCCGTGTGCGGATCGGCATCCTGCGCGGGGGCCGCGCCCGATGCCGTCCCATGGTCCGCATGCGGATCATCCGGGCCCGCGTCCGCCTGTTGCGCGGCGGGCGCGGGCGGCGTCGCGGTCTCGCCTTCATGGCCGTCCCCGTCGCCGGCGCTGTCCGTCGCGGGGGCTGTCATCGGCATGTCCATGCCCATGTCATGCCCGGCATGCGGATCGGCGGGATCGGGCGTTTCGCTCTGTGCCGGCGGCATGGCAGGCCCTTCATGCTGCGCCAGGACGGGTGCAGCAAAAATCAGTCCGCCCGCCGCCAGGATGCCGCCCGCACGGCGCGTCACGCCGCTCATGCCGCGCGCTCCGGAGGCATGACGGTGACGATCTGAAACATGCCGGCATGCATGTGATAGAGGAGGTGGCAGTGAAAGGCCCAGTCGCCCGGCGCATCGGCCGTGAGGTCGAACGTCGCGCTGGCGCCGGGCTGCACGATCAGCGTGTGCTTGCGCGGCTGGTGACCCGGCGGCGCGCCGTTCACCAGCTCGAAGAAATGGCCGTGCAGATGGATGGGGTGCGCCATCATCGTATCGTTGACCAGCCGCACGCGGACCCGCTCGTTGAAGGCGAAGCGGATCGGATCGTCCGAGACGGCGCTGAAGGCGCGGCCATCGAACGACCACATGTAGCGCGCCATGTTGCCGGTGAGATGGATTTCCATGTAGCGCCCCGGCGGGCGCGGATCGGGCCCCGGTTCCAGCGCCACGAGCCGGGCATAGCGCAGCGTGCGGTGAGTCGCGTCGCGCAGGCCGATGCCGGGATCGTCCCATTTGTCGACCGGCATCATCGAGACCATGTCCATGCCCGGACCGGCATGCACGCCCGGCGGGAGCAGGCGCGTGTCGCGCATCTTCATGGCGCCCATGGCGCCGCCGGTTCCGGGCGCGTGACCCGCGCCATGGGGATTCGGGACATCGCCATAGGGCGTGGGGCCATCGGGCGCGGGGCCATCGGGCGTGGGTGCGCCATGGTCCATGCCCGCCATCGCGCCAGCGCCATGGTCCATCCCGGCCATGTCGCCATGGCCCGTCGCCGCGTGATCCATTCCGGCCATTGCGCCATGATCCATCGCGCCATGGTCCATGCCCTGATGGTCCGCGCTGCCCGCCGTCCCATGGTTCATGCCCATGTCCGCCATGGTGAGCAGCGGCGGATCGCGCAGCGGCGGGACCGGCGCGCGCAGGCCCGGCGCGCTGGCGAGCGTCGCGACCGCCATGCCGGAGCGGTCCATCGCCTCGGCGACGATGCTGTAGGCCGCCGCGCCGCCGGGCTGAAGGATCAGGTCATAGGTCTCGGCCGTGCCGATCTGCAGTTCGTCCACCTCGACCGGGCGCACCGGCTGGCCGTCCGCCGCCACGACCGTCATGGTGAGGCCGGGCAGGCGCAGGTTGAAGAAGGTCATGGCCGAACCGTTGATGACGCGCAGGCGGATGCGTTCGCCGGGGCGGAAGAGGAGCTCGGCGCCTTCCGTCGGGCCGCGCCCGTTGGCGAGATAGGTGTAGTTGGGCGCCGAGACGTCCGAGATGTCGGTCGGCATCATGCGCATGCGCGCCCACATGCGCCGGTCCGCGCCGGAAAGGCCATAGCGGTCCGTCCAGCTCGTGCGGCGATCCCGGTTGAAATAGGCCTCGCCGGTCTTGAGCTTGCGCATGATGAGATGCGGATGCATCGCCGTGAACTCGCTCAGCAGCAGCACATGATCGCGGTCGGCACGGATCGGGTCGGGCGCGGCGGGCTCGATGATGATGGGCCCGTAATGGCCGATCTGCTCCTGCAAATTGCTGTGGCTGTGCCACCAGTAGGTGCCGGCCTGCCGGACGGGGAATTCATAGGTGAAGCTTTCCCCCGGGCCGATGCCGGGGAAGGAGATGCCCGGCACGCCGTCATACTGGAAGGGCACCAGCAGGCCGTGCCAGTGGATCGAGCTGTCGTGCGCAAGGCCGTTGCGGACCGTGAGGCGTACGGTATCGCCCTCGCGCAGCCGCACGAGCGGGCCGGGCACGCTGCCGTTGACCGCGATCGCATGGGCCGCGCGGCCTTCCACATGATGCATGCCCTCGCCGATGGCGAGCGCGATGTCCGGCCCGCTCACCTCGTCGAAGCCGGGCCGGATCGCGGCGCCATGCAGGTCCGCGCCGCGCGCCCAGGCCGGCAGGGCATGGGCGGCGGTCAGCGCGCCGGCGCCGCGCAGCAGGTTCCGGCGACTGAGCCGGCGCGGAGGGACAGGGCTTGCGTCATGCATGGCGGCGTTGATAATATACCCCCATAGGGTATGCAAGGAGGTGGCGATGACCCCCGGCCGCATGGCGACGATCAATCGGCTCAGGCGTATCGAGGGGCAGGTGCGCGGGCTCCAGCGCATGATGGAGGACGATCGCTACTGCATTGACATCCTGCACCAGTTCCAGGCCGTGAAGGCGGCGCTGGCACGAGCGGAAAGCGCCGTGCTCAAGGATCATGCCGCGCATTGCGTGGCGGACGCCATCGCATCGGGCGACGCGGCCGAGCAGCGGACGAAGTTCAGCGAACTGGTCGACCTGTTCGAGCGCACGCGCCGCTGAGCGCCGGGCGCGCGGGTTTGCGGGGGCTGCGGGATGCGCGCGGGGCCGCACCTCATGGCCCATGAGTCGATCTGTCGAATGATGTCGTGTCCGGCCCGGAGCGGAGGCTGGAACGGCCATGGAGTTGCCCGGAAATTCAGCCATGGTTCATGGAATCCGGCGCAAAGCGAGAAGCGTGCTCCTTGTTTCGGGGGACGACATTGAAATTCGCTTCAGCTCTTTCGGTCAGCACCAGCAGGTCGCAGATTTCTTGCCGAGTGGCGAAGCGCGGTGAGCGGCACGACGCCTTTGATGGCGGCCCCTCACGCACGATGAACAGGGTCTGTCCATATAATCCATATAATATGCGCAACCTCCGGGCCGGCATTTTGTCGCGCCGAGGTGTCGAGGGGGACTCAGGAGAAGGCACTGATGCACGTCCGGAAAGATAAGGCCGGGCTGACACCATCTGCCGGCGCATCCGTTCGCAGGTCCTATTCATGGAGTCCTCCCTCATGCCGAACAGTCCCCTGTTTACACGTCGCCGCCTTGTAACCGGCGCTGCCCAACTGGCCTCGATCGCCGCGGCGACCGCGCTGCTGCCGCCGAATGTGCAGAAACTCATGGCGCAGACTCCCCGACGCGTCGGCGGCCTCCGGGACATCAAGCATGTCGTCATGCTGATGATGGAGAACCGCTCGTTCGACCATTATTTCGGCACCCTGTCGGGCGTGCGCGGATTTGGCGACCCTGCAGCGTTCAAGCTCTCCAACGGCATGGACGTGTTCCATCAGCCGGACGCGGAAAATCCCGAGGGCTATATGCTGCCCTTTCATCTCGATACCCTCACGAGCGCGGCGCAGCGCCTGCCCTCCACCAGCCACGCATGGTCTGTTCAGCACCGTGCATGGAACGGCGGCAGAATGGACCAGTGGCTGGCCGCCCATCGCGCGGCCGATGGTGCCAAGGGCCCCTATACAATGGGCTATTTCAAGCGCGAGGACATTCCCTTCCACTTTGCGCTGGCCGAGGCATTCACGATCTGCGACGCCTATCATTCCTCGATGATGGGACCGACCTGGCCCAACCGGCTTTATTATCAGACCGGGACGATCGACCCGGAGGGACGCGCGGGAGGGCCGGTGATCCAGAACAAGATGCCGCCCGAAGGCTATCGCTGGAAGACCTATGCAGAGCGTCTGGAAGAGGCGGAGATAAGCTGGCGCGTCTACCAATATGGCGCACCGGGCAAGCATGCGCATAACATGTTCAAATATTTTCCCCAGTTTTTCGATGCGCCGGCCACGTCGCCGCTCGCCGTCAAGGGGATGCCCGAGTCGGAGGAAGGGCTGTTCGAATATGATGCGACGCATGATCGCCTGCCTACCGTCTCATGGATCTATCCTGGATTTGAAACCAACGAGCATCCCACTCAGTCGATGCCCGCCGCCGGAGCCGCTTTCATCGCCAGCAAGCTGGATGCGCTGGCCGCCAATCCGGACGTGTGGGCGAAGACCGTGTTCATCCTCAACTATGACGAGAATGACGGTCTGTTCGATCATGTGCTGCCACCCGTGCCTCCGGCCGGCACGCCGCAGGAATATGTGGATGGCATGCCGATCGGCGGGGGCTTCCGCGTACCGTGCATCATCATCTCGCCCTGGACGGTTGGCGGATGGGTTTGCAGCCAGCCATTCGACCACACGTCGGTCCTGCAATTTCTCGAGCGCCTCACGGGCGTGCGGGAGCCCAATATCTCCGATTGGCGCCGCAGCACGTTCGGGGACCTGACCGCGGCCTTCCGTTTCGGCCAGCCGGCGGACGCGTTGCCGCGGCTTCCAGGCACCGGTGATCAGCTGAAGCGGGCGCGCTACGCTGCAGCCCATCTCCCGCTCCCGCCGATCCCGAGCGCCGACCAGCAGATGCCGGTTCAGGAACAGGGCACCCGCAAGCGCGTCGACATCTAGGACGGACGCGCGAATTCTGGCGAATTCGCATTGAACCGATTGCGTGATTCACGCTGCCGGCAGGGCTTGGAAGTCGGCAGCGATGGCGAAACCGCACCAAGGAGCATGGTGCCGTTGCGTGGTGGACGGCCCGGCCAGGCGCTTCGGCCACCCTGTCCTATTGCCGTTGGAAGGCTATAGCCCATCGCCGCTTTCCGCGGCGCTATCCGGCCAGCTTCCTGATGCTGAAACAGGGAGAGATGTGAGCGGGTCCGTGCATCCCGATCATGCGGATTCCTTTCGATGGGAAGGATGCGGCGTCTGTGTCCCTCATCAGAACCGACCGGCAAAGCACGGATGTGCCACATGCCTCATCCTCCATCGAAGGAAACAGACATGTGAATGTCATGTCCATGTCACAGTCAAGGCATATCAAGACATGTCAATTTTCATTGGATTATGGAACTTAATAACATGTCTTCCAGCGGTCTTCATGAATATAAAAAGGCAAAATATATCCGGGGAATTTTCAATGATTCATTCGATGTTCTTAGAAGGTACATGAATGCATCAATGGTTAGGCAGTCGAATCTGTTCGACGAATCTTGGTATGCTAAAACATATCCCAATTTTCGGAATGAGCATATGGATGCCGCCAGGCATTACTTGCTCTACGGAGGGGCCATGGGCTTCAATCCATCGCCAAAATTCGATGCCGCCGCCTATCTGGAAGAAAACCCGGATGTAGCAAATAGCGGAATCAATCCGTTGTTTCATTATGAAAATACTGGAAAGTTTGAAGGTCGTTCGACTATACCAGTAATAGATATGAAGTCAATAGAAGATTATCGATCCGGAAACAATGAAAAACCGCTTGTGCTTTATGATAGTCACGATTTGAATTATCATGGTGCGCAAAATAGCCTTATGGAGCTGGCGTCAGGAATTAAGAAAAGAAATAAATTTGATGCATTTATGATGTCTTCAAATGAAGGTCCTTTAACAAATCAGTATATTGATAGTAATATATCATATTTTACGCATGGCGTTTCTCTCATGAGAATCATGTCAAATTTTGATAAAAATGTAGATTTCCTGAGCTCCATATATTCCAAACTTTCTCCGTCGATTGTCCATGTAAATACCATTAAAAATTTCTTCGCTGTTCTTGCTGCGCATCGTGCCGGAATTCCCGCGATTTGGAACATTAGAGAGAGCGAGAATCCGGAGAACTGCTTCGATTTTCTGCCCGCCCCTCTTCGCTCCCTTGCCCTGTCCTGCTTTGAGCATGCGCGGGCGGTCGTGTTCGTTTCCAAGGCGACCCGGGCGCTATGGAATGGGCGTCTGCCCGGGCGGGTCGAGCAACTCGTCATTCCGAATGGGATCGACGCGAAGCGTCTGAAGGCGGCCGGCCTGGATCGAAAGAATGCAAGGCGCGCGCTCGGCATTCGCGACGACCAGTTCCTTGCGCTCAACGTGGGGGCGGCCTGTGAGCGTAAGGGGCAGAAGGATATTCTCGATGCAATGCAGCTCGTGCGCGCGCCACTTGAGGCAGAGCGCTTCGCCATCGCGTTGGTAGGGCTCAACCACGGGGAATATGCCGGGAAGTTGCGCGAAGATGCTGATAAATTACGACGTTCCGGCATGACGATTCTGATGATTGAGGAAACGTATCGAGAAGAAGAGCGAGCGACGCTGGGCATGCTCTACGCCGCCGCGGACGTTTTCATATTGTCATCACGACTGGAAAGTTATCCGCGGGTCGTGTTGGAGGCAATGCATTTCGGATTACCCTTGATTTCTACGCCTTGTATTGGTGTAGCCGAGCAGGTTGTTGATGGAGATGGCGTCATTTATTATGATGCTGGAGATAATAAAGGTCTTCTTTCCAGAATCCGTTTCCTTGAGAAGCATGAAGATGTTCGACAGAACATGAGTATCGCAAATCTCACTCGATTTCCCAAGGTTAGCTCATATGATAGAATGGTGGATTCATACTCAAATCTATACAGGACTATCGTGATGGAAAAAAATTAGAGATTTAAAATTAAACTATTTGATAATAACATATATTATAATAATGATGCAATAAAAATGTCGATTGTCAAAATTTTGTAATAAATATTTTCACAAGATGTAATAAAATATCTTCATCGACGGAGGAATGTCCAGACACGAATCGAAAATCGAAATCATTGAGCATGTCGTGAATCTCTCTGACATGCGAAAAATGGAGATAGCGAAAGCAATCGCTTCCGATTGGAGTGATATTATCTCATTCGATATTTTCGATACGCTTGTGATCCGGCGTTTCTTTGATCCAAAGGATCTTTTCGTCCACATGGCGAGCGATCCCATGGTTTCCCATCTCATGGCCGGCCAGGATTTCGGGGCGATGCGCCCTGCGGCGGAAAAGGCTGTCGTCAATGACCTGCTGGCTGCAGGCAACAAGCGTGATCCCACGCTCGACGAAATTTACGGGCAATTGGTACAGGACGCCAATCTCGCGGCGCGGGCCGCCAGCCGGATCAAGAGGGAGGAGATCAGCACCGAGATTGCGTTTGCAAGGCCGAGAAGCGCGATTCGGGACCTGTATCGCTACGCGCTTGGCCTCGGCAAAACCGTCGTCATCTGCTCGGATACCTATTTGCCCCGTGCGATGATTGAGAAGATGCTGAGACAGTGCGGTTATGACGGATGGCACAGCCTCTTCCTCTCCGGCGAGTGTGGCGCCACCAAGAAGCATGGTTCTCTCTTCCCGATGGTCGCCCGCGCGCTGAAAGTCGCTCCCGGCAATATTCTGCACATCGGTGACAACCGGCACTCTGACATACGAATGGCGGAACGGGCGGGATGCCGGGCGATGTTCGTCACGGACGTCCGCCAGATGCTGTTCAAGGAAACGGACGTCGCGCTGAAGGGATTGGTGGGCCCTTTCGATGCTTCCCGCGACATTCCGGATATGGCGACGAAGCTGACCCTCGGTCTTCAGGTGGAGCATCTCTTCAGCGGCCGCCTTGCCAGTTCCCCGGACCTGGGTGCACCCGAAGAGTTCGGACGCGTCGTGCTGGGGCCTTTCATATTGTCCCTGGCGCTATGGGTGCGCCGGCTCAGTCGGCAGAAGGGGCTGGAGCATGTCGCCTGGCTGGCGCGGGACGGCTGGCTGCCGCTGGAGGCAACGAAAATAATCGACGGCGCAGCCGGCAAGGCATTCGATTCGACCTATCTGCCGATTTCACGGCAGGCGCTGTTTCCCTGGTTTCTGGGCAGTCGCAGCGGCATCGAGGCAGTCCTGAATATTCGCTACAAGTCCGACTACACGGTGCGCGACTTCCTGGCCGAACGGTTCGGCAGGGCGGGCATCGATTTGTTCACGGAAGCCATGGGCGCGGAAGGGCCAGCTCTTTTGGATGGCTTCATGATCGATTGTCACGACCATGTCTGCGCCGTTCTGCGCGACGGGCAGGACAGACTGAGGGAAGCCACGTCGCAGGCCCGCGATAATCTCGTGAACGCCTATCGCAAGGCGCTGCCGGCCGATCGTCGCACGGCCATCTTCGATGTTGGCCGGAAGGGAACCTTCCAGTCCGTACTGTCGCGCCTCACCGGCGCGCCGCTCAGCGGCTTCTATGTAATCAACGATTATGAGATCCATCGCAACGCGCCCGGACGTTCGTTCGATTCCTTCCTCGGCATCATCGATCACCGGGTCAGGCAGAAGAACCCCGATACGATCATCTACGAGGCGCTGCTATCGGAGCAGGCCGGCAGCTTTCTGGGCTTCGACCCGGATGGGCGGCCCCTCAGGCGGGCGCATGCCCTGTCCGATGAGGACCGGGCACTTTTCGATGCCTTGCATGGCGGCGCTCTGGCTTTCGTGCGCGATGCGGCGGACATGTTCGGAAGCCGGATAACAGAGATGGAGCAGGAGCCCTTCTACGCCGCCTACGGGTTGGAAAACTGGGCCCAGAACGAACAGGCGCTGTCGATCCTGTCGCGGACGCCGCACGATGACCCTGTGTCCAATTCAACGTCACTCAGCGTCGCCGGTCATCTGCTGGGGCACACGATGCCGCGCGTGGATTCCTGGCTGCGGCTCCCGCCCCGAACAGAGCGCAAGCGCGTCATGATCTACAGCCCGGCGATGACCCGCCTGCGTGGCGGGGCGGAGCGGGTCGCCGCCCGCGTCGCCAATTTCCTGGCGAGCAAGGGTTACGAGCTTCTCATATTTTCATCAGGCCGCCGGGCGGATCCGGCTAAGCCGGTCTATGACCTGGCGCCTGGTATCCTGGTGCGCAATACGAATGTCCGTGACACCGAGGAAATGAAGAAGCTGGTCGCGGCCTATGGACCCGACGCGGGCATCGTGCTGGCATCTGGCCCCGCCGTGATCAATGTCGGCCTTGCCTTTCTGGAGAACCGGGTGCCGTATCTCCTGTCGGAGCGTGCGAGTCCGGCACATAGCCGCAAGTCCTATTGGCAGGGGTTCGAAGTGCCCGATTATCATGTCGCGCATGAGGCGGCGAACATGATTGCCCTGCAGTTCGAGACCTTTCGGAAGGATTTCCCGGACCATATGCGCGACCGCATCACGGTCCTGCCCAATCCGATCGAGATACCCGAGCCGTCCATCCGTCAGCGCGAGAGGACCATATTGTGCGTCGCGCGCATCTGGTTCGAGCAGAAGCGGCAGGACCTGCTCCTCGAGGCTTTCGCGATGGCAGGCGGCGCAGAGCGCGGCTGGCGCCTGAAGTTCTTTGGCAACGCTTACGGCGACGACGAGAAGAAGCTGGCCACGCGTGCCGCGGCGCTCGGCATATCGGAAAGCGTCGAGACCCACGAGTCGACGAACAGCATCCAGGAACAATATGAGCGCGCGTCCATCTTCGTGCTGCCATCGGCCTATGAGGGGTTTCCGAACGCGCTGGCCGAGGCTTTGGCCAACGGCCTGCCTTCCATCGGATATGCGTCCTGTCCCGGCGTGAACGATCTCATCATCGACGGGCGCAACGGCCTGTTGGTGGAGGATGCCGACCTTTTGGAAGCCGCGGAGGAAGGAAACCCGCGCACCTCGGCTTTCGTGCGACAGGAACTGGCGAGAAGGATGGGGGATGCGCTGGTACGGATGATGGACGATGGCGCCTTCAGGGCAGCCGCCGGTCATTCGGCCGCGGAGATGATCCGTCAATATGACCAGAATGAGGTTCTGGCTCGCTGGGAAGAGCAGGTTGCATCGCTCTGCGCAATGGATGGCGGCCTGTTCCACAGTCATCGTCTCTATGCGTTGAAAGCGTTGGTCTCCGGCCAGGGACGCACGTCCTCAGATCCCGAGAAGGTCGCCGCCAGGCAGGCCGTCGCCTTCCAGGAGGAATATGATCGCGCCCTCGCGCATGTCCGCGAAGGGATTGCGCCCAAAGGGATGCTCGGCAAATTTCGGGCGATGCTCGCCAATCACGGCAAGGAATTGTCGGACAGCGAACTTCTCCGGGTTGGGCTGAAGCGGGGAAGCAGTGTGAGATTGCCAATTCCGCCCGATTTCAACGAGACGGCCTATCTGGCCCGGTATCCCGACGTGGCCGCGGTCGTCGCGGCAGGACGCATGCAGAGCGGCTATCTCCACTATCTGCTCTATGGCCATAATGAAAAGCGAGAGAGAGGATGACGGGTGAAATCGCCGCGGATCGACGACGAAATCCTGACGCCTGCAGGTGGCGCGCCGTCAGGAAACCGGGAAGTTTCAGACAAGAGGATGGCATGACGGCCAAGGCGGATAACATTCTAACGATAATCGCGCATGTTCTTGTGCCTGGTCGGCGCAAGTGGGCCGTGGATCAATTGAAGGATCGTGGATTGATCGATGACTTCTCGGCAAAGGCGATGAGTCTGGCGCTGTCTGATCCGAAGTATAATTATCGAAACACCGGAGTCCGTTTATCGGAGACAAAGCTGTTCCTTGACGAGATGGTCGAGAAACACGAATATTGCTTCTTCAATCCGGCACGCACGATGAGCCATCTGAGGCGCCGCCTTGCTGCTTTCCCCCAGGCATCCGGCAGGATTCCTGGCGGGCAAATTGTCGACTATGGCTGCGGCACGCTGAGCAGCTTCAATCAGGCGATCATATTATGCGCCAATGGTGCAAGACATGTGCATGCGGTGGAGCCGGGCGCAATTCGCTGGAAAATGGCCAGGCATGCCGCGATGGAGACGGTGAAGGCGGTTTTCACGCGGCCTGCCGACTTCCGGATTACGGGATTGTCCGACGAGGCCATGCGCGCCAACATCGCCAGAATCGATTTCGGCGCGCTCTATGGCGGGGCCGGGAATATCGTTGATCTTGGTCCCATCACGCTCCGGCAATGGCTGTCTGAAATCAGCGGCGCAAAAGCGGACCTGATCCTGTCCACATCGGTGCTTGAGCATGTCTCCGATCTTGTTGGAGAAATGAAAAAACAGGCAGAGATTCTGACGGATGGCGGAATCGCAATACATGCCGTGGACTTCACGGACCATCGCCACGCTCACCCGGAATATGAGTTATTCAAATTCTATTATGACGGCCGAATGCTGGATTGCAACGGCTTGAGGCTCAGCGAAATGGCGGATGTGATATCAGGCGCGGGCCTGTCCTGTCACATAATGGAAAAAGCAAATGTTGCTCTCTCTGAAATAAGGCGTGGCGAACTTATGGAGCGCTTCGCCGGAAAGAGCGACGACGATCTTACCACGAAGTCAGCGACCTTCTTGCTGTCCAGGCCGGATGCCATCCACGAATGAGCATGTTCCAGTTCTGACGTGGATCGACACTCAGCATTGAGGTGATCTCGTCTTCGAGCCGATTGGCGGATCAGTGGAGCGCGTCGCGGCAATTCCATGCCGCCAATTCGGGTCGAGTCATGGGCGTGCCCTCCTCCGGGGACGCCATTTCGGTTCAGTCCCGATTGGATCGGCCCTAGCCGCTGATCGGACCGATCCCGTCCGGGCTTGCCGGCAGGATGGAGACCGTATCGCCCCTGTGCACGGCCTTGAAGAGCAGCCGCGCGAAATCGAGCGGCACGCCGACGCAGCCGTGGGTTGCCCAGCCGCGCCGCACATTGCTGCCGTGGATGGCGACGCCGTCATCGGTCAGCCGCAGCATGTAGGGCATCGGCGCGTCATAGGTCAGCGAGTGATAGGTCGCGTTCTTCTCGAGCACATGGAAGCTGCCCAGCGGCGTGGGCTTGCCGTCGCTGCCATGGATGATGACGGCCGAGCCGATCTCGTGCCCGCCGCGGAAGACCGAGAGCGTCTGCCGGGCCAGATCGACCCGCACCTGCACGGGTCCGGCCGGGATGTTCTTCTCGTCCCAGACATAGCTGCCGTAGCGCATCTCATGGTCGACATTGAGCAGGCTCCGGACCTGCATGACGCGGTCGCCGCCCAGCGAGAGCGCGCGGGGGTGGTCGCCATAGTCGACGCGCGTGGCGCGCGCGGCCTCGACCGCGCCGGCCTCCGCCGCCAGTTGCGTCCGCCCGGCGGTATAGCGCTCGTCCTCGTCACGGAACTTGGAGACGCCGATCGCCAGGGCCAGCAGTCCGCCGCACAGGAACAGCAACAGGGGACGGGCGGACGGTATCAGTCCGGCCGTCCACCGCCGCTTGTCGGGCGTCACGATGCCGATCCCGCCGTTCGTCGCGGCCGCCGGCGCAAGGTCGCGCCGACCAGCGCGAACCCGCCAATGGCCAGGGCCCAGGTCGCCGGCTCGGGCACGAGGGGAATTGTCGGTGTGGGGGTGGGCGTTGGAGTCGGTTCCGGCGTCGGTGTGGGCGTCGGGGTAGGCGTCGGCTGGCCGCCGCCCGAGCCCCAGACGATGGGCGGCGGGGTGAAGCCGGGTACATAATCCGGACTTCCGCCCCCGATCTGCGGCAGGCCGGCCTCCTCCAGCGGGAGGGGCAGGTCCAGAGGCGTCATGGGCTGGGCGAGCAGGGCCACGGGTTCGGGCTGCTCCTCGGGCGGCGCGGCTGCCTGCTCGGTGAATTCCTTCGGGACCTCCTGCGCCACGGGCCGTTCGTGATGGACCGCCTTGCGCGGGCCCTTGCTGCTCATCAGCGCGCCGGGCGCGCGGGTGCCCGGCGAACGGCTGGCGAGGAGCGCGGCCGGATCATCCAGCGCCGCGGCCACGGACGCGATCGCGCGCTCGCCCGCGGAAAACTGGCCGGCCAGCGTGACGGTCACGAATCCCGCTGCGACGGGAACAAGCCCGGCAAGGATCGCCTTCCGGGCGCGCTCGGTGTCCTCGCGCGAACCCTTGGGATTTGCGCGCTTGTCCAAGCGATTGAGATGGCGGAAGCCCTGGCGAATGACTCGGTTGGCCGCGGACTTCACTTCATTTCCCCTGTTCCAGCATCTTATTTACTTGCCCACACTTTTAACTATATTTATTATCCCTGCCGAGATAAGACTCGGGTGTTATACAGCTTATTCCTCGCACGGTCCAGCTTAACATGCTGTGAACACACCCAATATTAACGTAATTGGTTAATATGTGTATCTTTACACTTATCGCAGCATTCTGACATCTGCTCGATGGATTCTGTAATTTTATTCGCGGCCATCATTGCTTTGACAACGAGCCCGTGGCGCCTCGGGCCGTCCGATCAGGATCGCGCGGGAAGACGCCCATAGCGCCATTGCCCGGAAAAATGAAGGCGCGGGGCTCGGCAACGAACCCGTCTGCCCGATATCCCCCGGCGACACCGGGCGCGCATGTCCGTCCGGGCGCGCACGGGCGGACCGGCGGGGTCGTGCGGGGTCGTCATGCGGATGGCGTGAGGGGCGTTCGCATCGCCGATGTGCGCGGCAGGGTGACGAGCCGGGCCAGTGCCGCGACCGCGAAGCAGGCCGCGACGATGAAGCCGGCTCCGGCGAACTGGAAGGGCGCCTGTGGCGATGTGAAATAGGCCAGCGTCGGATTGATGAGCAGCGGCGCGACCACGCCGCCGATGCCCTGCGCCATGGCGGCGACGCCCTGCACTTCGCCCTGCGCATTCGCCGGCGCGCGATTGGCGAGCAGCGCCATCATCGCCGGGCCGAACATGGATTGCGGCACGAAGCCGATCATGAGCGCGAAGGCGAGCCATGTCTTCGTCACGAAGGCATAGCCCAGCAGGGTGCACAGGCCGCCGATGATGCCGAGGATGGCGGTGCGCCGTTCGCCGTAGCGGGTGACGACCCGGCGCGTGAGCAGCGACTGGCTGAGCGCGGTGATGACGCCCACCGTGGCCAGCGACGCGCCGATCATGCCGCTCGACCAGTTGAACCGGGCGATGCCGTAATAGGCCCAGGTGAGCGGATAGGCGGCACCGGCGATGAACCAGAGCATCATGGCGAAGACGGCGGCGGTCATGCCCGGCATGGCCCGCATGGACCGCCACGCGCCGAGCGGGTTGGCGCGCCGCCAGTCGAACGGGCGGCGGTTCTCGGGCCTCAGCGTATCGGGAAAGACGAACCAGCCGTAGAGCAGGCTGACCGAGGAGAAGAGCGCCGCCGCGAGGAAGGGCATGCGCAGGCCGAAGCCCGCGAGCAGGCCGCCGATCGCCGGGCCCACGATGAAGCCGAGGCCGAAGGCGGCGCCGATCAGGCTGAAATGATGCGCGCGTTCCTCCCGGCTGGACATGTCCGCGATCGCGGCCTGGCAGGTGCCGATGGTGCCGCCGAACATGCCGCCGAGCATCTGCCCGATGAACAGCAGCGTGAGGCTGTGCGCCACGGAGAGCAGCAGGAAATTGAGGATGAGCCCGGTCAGCGCGAGCAGCAGCACGGGGCGCCGCCCGAACCGGTCCGAGAGATTGCCGATCACCGGTCCCATGAAGAACTGCACCGTCGCGAAGGAGGCGGTCATCCAGCCGGCGAAGCGGATGGCCTGACTGAGATCGACATGGCCCACATCCATGATGAGCCGGGGCAGCGCCGGATTGGCGATGCCGAAGCTCATCGCGTCGATGAAGATCGTGACCAGCACGAAATAGATGGATTGTCGCCTGCCCGGGGCCACCACGTCGTTTCTCCCTCACATCCCGGAAGCTGCGGGCGTTCGCTCGCCATAGCGTCAGCGGATGACGGCGTCGGGGCGCCGTCGGCGCGTCGATTGCCGTCATGACTGGACAAGGTCAACAAGCATTGCGCGGCGCCGGCGGAAAAGGTCGGGGAAACAGCACGGCGTCATGATCGAAGGGCGGGACATCGGCATGCGCTTCCGGCGATGGATGGCGGACGAGGCGGGGCACGCCGGCTGAAGGCGGGAATGCCCCGCATGCGCGCACGGCGTTCCCGCCCGGTTTGCGACCCGATCAGGCCCGACGGAACAGGCGGCCGACGACGCTGCGGTCGGCCAGGATGGCGTGCGCGGCATTGTGGCCCGGCGCGCCGGTGACGCCGCCGCCCGGATGCGTGCCCGCGCCGCACATGTAGAGGCCCTTCACCGGCCCGCGATAGGCGCCGTGGCCGAGTATCGGCCGCGCCGACCAGAGCTGGTCGAGGGACATGTTGCCATGCATGATGTCGCCGCCGATCAGGCCGAACTTGCGCTCCAGGTCGAGCGGGGAGTGGATCTGCCGCGCGATGACCGAAGCCCGGAAGCCCGGCGCATGTTTCTCGACCGTATCGATGATGAGGTCGGCCGCCGTCTCCCGCTCGTCGTCCCAGCTCCGCCCGTCCGGCAGCTCGGGCGCGAACTGCTGGCAGAAGAGGCTGGCGACATGCTGGCCGGCCGGCGCGAGGCTGTCGTCCACGATCGAGGGGATCAGCATCTCGACGATGGGCTCCTTCGACATGCCGTAGCGCTTCGCGTCGAGGAAGGCGCGGTCCATATAGTCGAGCGTGGGCGCGATGATGATGCCGGACTGGAGATGCTCGCCCGGCTCCGGCAGCGCGGTGAAGCGCGGCAGCGCCGAGAGCGCGACATTCATGCGGAACGTGCCCGAGCCCGCCTTGAAGGCGCGGATGCGGCGCAGGAAGTCGGCGGGCAGGTCGGCCGGGTCGACCAGCCGCTCGTAGAGCAGCCGCGGGCCGACATTGGCGGCGACCACCTTCGCGCCGATCTCCTCGCCGCTGGCAAGGCGCACGCCGGCCACGCGGTCGCCATCGACGAGCAGCCGCTCGACCGGGGTCTCCAGGCTGATGTCCACGCCCGCCGCGCGGCAGACATCGGCCATGATCTGCGTGATCCGCCCCATGCCGCCGATGCTGTGGCCCCACGCGCCCTTCTTGCCGTTCACCTCGCCAAAGACGTGATGCAGCAGCACATAGGCGCTGCCGGGCGTATCGGGGCTCGCATAATTGCCGACCACGGCGTCGAAGCCGAAGGCGGCCTTGACCGGCTCGCTCTCGAACCAGCCGTCGAGGAAGCTGCGCGCGGACTTGACGAACAGGTCCAGCACGTCGCGCTGCTGCTCGATGGGCATGCCGGCCAGATGCCGGCCCTGCCGCGCGGCATCGACCAGCGTCCTGAGCCCGTCGCCGACATTGGGCGGCGCCTTGAGCGAAAGCGCGCGCAGCACGTCCGCGACATTCTCCAGCGCCTCATAATAGGCCGGCAGCGCCTCGGCGTCCTTCCGCGAGAAGCGCGCGAACTCGGCCTGGGTGCGCGCGAGGCCGCCGCCCAGCTTGAGATAGCCGCCATCCTCCAGCGGCAGGAAATTGGAGATGGGCCGCTCGATGACCCGATAGCCATGATCGGCGAGCTTCATGTCGGCGATCACCTGCGGGTTGAGCAGGCTCACCGTGTAGCTGGCGACCGAATTGCGGAAGCCGGGATGGAATTCCTCGGTGACCGCCGCGCCGCCGATCACGTCGCGCCGCTCGACGATGCGCACCTTGAGGCCGGCCCGGGCGAGATAGAAGGCGCAGACAAGGCCGTTGTGGCCGCCGCCGATGATGAGGGCGTCATAATGCCTGGTCATCCGTCCGTCCTTCTTGTTTCTGTCCGGCTCGTTTTCATTCGGCCGCGCGGGCATGGTGGCTCCAGCCGGGAACCGGGGCATTGCGCTGACGGGCAGCGGGGATGAGGCAGCGCATCTTGCGGCAGAAATTGCGCAGCGCCACCTCGCTCTCGCCGAGCGGGCCGACGCTGAAGCTCTGCGAGGCCATGCCGTCCTGCACGCGCTCGATCAGCCAGCTATCCTCGGCATTGACCTGCCGGTTGATCCGCCAGTTGAGATAGCGCGCGGCCTTCATCTCGCGCCGGTCGTCCGGCAGCGCATAGCTGATCTCGCGGATCAGGCATTCGGTGGGGCCGACCGGCAGCCACTGCATGAAATCCACCTGATCGGGATAGATGTCGAACGCCACGTTCGGCCAGAGCTTGAAATAGGTCCAGAGCTTCTGCCGTTCCTCGGGCAGATGATCCACATGCGGCAGATATTTGAGATAGGCGCGCTCGGACGGGTTGCGGTTCATCCGCATGCGCAGGGGGCCCCACATCTTGTCGACATGGGGCTGCGCCTCCACGCCATAGCCATTGCCCATCAGGCGCGTGAGGCCGGGATGGGCGACCGGGATGTGCAGGCCGTCCGAATAATTGTCGCCGACATTCTTCCAGTTGACCCGGCGCGGGCGCAGCGTGACCCGGCCGAGGGCGCGCAGGTCCTCGAAGCGGTAAGGGGCGACCTCATGGTCATAGGGCGCCATCATCCCGGCGACAGAGGGTCCGCCATCATCCTCCAGCCGCACGAAGACGAAGCCGCGATAGATCTCCACGTCGACGGGCGCGAGGGCCGCCTTGCCGCGGTCCAGATGCGGATATTGCTCGCTCAGCGGCAGGCCGGCGAGCCTGCCTTCCAGATCATAGGCCCAGGCATGATAGGGGCAGACCAGCTTCTTCGCGCAGCCCGAGGGTCCATCGACGATCCGCGCGCCGCGATGGCGGCAGACATTGGTGAAGGCGCGCACCACGCCATCCCTGCCGCGAATCGCGACGATGCTCTCGCCGCCGAACTCCAGGGTATGATAGTCGCCATGGTCGGGGATGTCGCTCACATGGCACATGATCTGCCAGGAGGGACGGAAGACGCGGCGCATCTCCAGCGCGAAGAATTCAGGATCGGAATAGGTCCAGGCCGGCAGGCTCCAGCCCTCGTCGGGGTCTTCGTTCACGAGATGGGCGGGATGGGTCGCCACGGTCTGCCTCCAGGTTATTGGACGACTGTATGGCGATTGACGGATCAGGCGCAAGCATGGTTATTTGACATTCGTATAACAAAGCCACGAACGAGCCGCTTCCTGAAGAGAAAGCATCAAGTCTTCCGTGTCGGCCCGTTCCCGCACCGGCGATGCGATTTTTGCGGGGGGATACGTGCCGGCTCGATGCCGAAGCGGACTGTCAGGCCGGGGGGATCAGCTTGCGCACCGTGCGGCAGCACAGGTCCAGCGCGCGCTCGCGGGGCGTCCGGGTGGGGGAGAGGCAGAAGTCCAGCCACAGCCCGTCCATGACCGCCGAGACGACCACCACCGCATCCTCGGTCGGCAGGGCGTCGCCGCGCGTGGGCAGGCGGGAGATGGCGAGGGCGAGCAGTTCGCGCAGGCGCGCATTATGTTCCTCGCTCTTGGCGGCGAAATCCTCCTGACTGCGCACCATCGGCCAGAAGGCGATCCACGCGCCGAACAGGTCGCTGTTCGCCCATTCCTCCGAATAGAGCACGCCGAAGAAGCGATCGAGCGCGTCCCATGGCGCCAGCGTCTCATCGGCGAGCACGGCTTCGAAGCGTCCGACGAACTGGTCGCACAGCTCGGAATAGGTCTCGTAGAGGAGATTTTTCGAATTGCTGAAATAATGCCGCAGCAGGCCGTGCGACACGCCGGCCTGACGGCAGATCTCGCGCCCCGTCGTCGCCTTGGGGCCGAGCCGCGCGAGGCAACGGATCGTGACGGCGAGCAGGTCCTGCCGGCGCACGGTCGGCGCCTGACGCTTCGCGCGCGGGCGGGGCTGCCGGGGGGCCTGTTCCTCGGCGCGGAGTGTTGCGGACGTCTTCATCGCTGCCCCCATATAGACCGCATTGCCCTATGCACAACTCGGCCCGGGGCCCCGCGCGCCGGGCTGATGAAAGGGCGGCGCCCGCGGCTTCTCGGGTTGCGAGGCGGCATGGATGGTCCATCCGGCCACGATCGGGATGCCGATGGGGCCCGTCGCCGTCCGCCTCTTTCCTCCGCCTGTGCGAAAGGCGTGACGAGCCTGTCCGGGAGCGCTAAGGATGCGTCATGATTGCCGCATATCCCGGCGATGCAGAGAGTAACTGACGACGCAGTGGATGCCCGACCCTCTCAGCGGACCTGCGGCCGATTGGGATGGCCGGACGGAGACGAGAAAGTCCGGCCGCGTGTCCCTGTGGCGTCAGATATGATATATCAATACCAATATTGGAGGAGTGAATGCGCCGAATTCTGACCCTGACCGTCGCGTCCCTGATGTCCACGGCCGCGACCGCGCAAGCGCTTGCCCCGACCAATCCCTTCGCGCAGCCGAGCACATTGCCGTTCCAGACCGTGCCCTTCGACAAGGTCAAGGACAGCGATTATCAGCCCGCGATCGAGGCGGGGATGGCGGAGCAGCTCGCCGAGATCAGGCGCATCGCCGACAATGCGCAGGCGCCGACCTTCGACAACACGATCGCCGCGATGGAGCGGTCCGGGCGGTTGCTCCAGCGCGCCGCGCTGGCCTTCTATGCGGTGGCGGGCGCCAATACCGATGATGCGCTGCAGGCGGCCGAGACCGCGCTGGCGCCCAAATTCGCCGCGCATCAGGATGCGATCAATCTCGATCCCAAGCTCTTCGCGCGCGTCAGGACGCTCTACGACGGGCGCGCGGTGCTGGGCCTCACGCCCGAGCAGCTGCAGGTGCTGACCCTGACCTATCAGGACATGGTGCGTGCGGGGGCATTGCTGTCGCCGGCCGACAAGCAGCAGCTCAGCGGCTATAACCGGGAGCTTTCGACGCTCGAGACCGCCTTCCAGCAGAAGCTGCTCGCCGCCGCCAAGGACGGCGCGCTGGTGATCGACGATCGCGCGAAGCTGGCCGGGCTGTCTGATGCCGAGATCGCCGCCGCGGCCGATGCGGCGACCGCGCGCGGGCTCACGGGCAAATGGGTGCTTACCCTCCAGAACACCACCGAGCAGCCGGCGCTGGCCTCGCTGACCGACCGGGCGACGCGCGAGGCGCTGTTCAATGCCGGCTGGACCCGCGCGGTGCGGGGCGACGCCAACGACACACGCGAGACCCTCGCCACCATTGCCCGGTTGCGCGCCCAAAAGGCGAAGCTGCTCGGCTTCCCGACCTGGGCCGACTATGTGCTGGCCGACCAGATGGCGCGCACGCCCGCCACGGCGCTCGCCTTCATGCGGCAGATGGGCGAGCCCCTCGCGATCGAGCAGCATCGCGAGGCGAGCGAGCTGCAGGCGCAGATCCGGGCCGAGGGCGGCAATTTCCAGCTCAGGCCGTGGGACTGGCAATTCTATGCCGAGAAGCTGCGCAAGGCGCGCTATGATCTCAGCCAGGACGAACTCAAGCCCTATTTCGAGATCCATCGCGTGCTGGAGGAAGGCGTGTTCCGCGCCGCGACGGCGCTCTATGGCATCACCTTCCAGCGCCGCACGGACATCCCGGTCTGGCATCCGGACGTGATGGTCTATGAGGTGTTCGAGGAGAATGGCCAGCCGCTCGGCCTCATGTATTTCGATTACTGGAAGCGCGACAACAAGCAGGGCGGGGCGTGGATGTCCAATCTGGTCGAGCAGTCGAAACTGCTCGGCACCAAGCCGGTCATCTACAATGTCGCCAATTTCGCGAAGCCCGCCGACGGCCAGCCCGCGCTCGTCAGCTTCGAGGATGTGACCACCATGTTCCACGAGTTCGGCCATGCCCTGCACGGCCTGTTCGCGGATCAGGTCTATCCGAGCGTCTCGGGCACCAACACGGCGCGCGACTTCGTGGAATTCCCCTCCCAGTTCAACGAGCATTGGGCGCTCGATCCCAATATCCTGTCGCACTATGCGGTCCATTATCAGACCGGCGCGCCGATCCCGCAGGCGCTGGTCGACAAGATCCGGCGCGCCGCGACCTTCAATTCCGGCTGGGAGGTCGGGCAGGCGCTGGCGGCCGCCGAGCTGGACATGAGCTGGCACGCCCTGTCGGCCGATGCGCCCCGGCAGGACCCGGACGCCTTCGAGGCGAAGGCCCTCGCCGACACGGGTCTCGACGTCACGGACGTGCCGACCCGTTATCGCTCCAGCTATTTCCTCCATATCTGGTCGAACGGCTATTCGGCCGGCTATTATGCCTATAACTGGACCAAGATGCTGGCGACCGATGCCGCCGACTGGTTCGAGCGTCACGGCGGCCTCACGCGCGAGAATGGCCAGCGCTTCCGCGACATGGTCCTGTCGAAGGGCCATACGGAGGATTATGCCCCCATGTTCCGCGCCTTCTATGGCGCCGATCCGGACATCGGGCCTTATCTGCGCAGCATGGGCATCAATCCGGACGGCAGCCGCATCGCGCCGGAGCCGGCCGCGCCAGAACCGGCCGCGCCGGCGCCGGCCAAGCCCTGACCGGGAAGCAGGCCATTTCATGTTTGCCTGTCGTGGGACGCAAGCGGGTGGATTCACCTGCCTGCGGCCCACGCTCGGGTCGATCCGGGTGACACAGGATCAGTGCTCCTGCGAAAGCAGGAGCCCAGGGCCCAGCCGCAGTGCCCTTGCGCCCTGGACTCCTGCTTCCGCAGGAGCACGAGTCAGTTCCATCTATGACGGGTAGCCCGTAGTTTCCGGTTCAATCCGAAGCGGAATGCATTTGTATTTTCGTCTGTTTGCCGCGATTTTCGAGCAGCAGGTGAGTCCATCCGCCTCGAAATCGCCCTAGCGCAGGCGGCGCTTTTCGAGTTTCCGGGCGAGCGTGCGGCGATGCATGCCCAGCCGCCGGGCGGCTTCGGAGATGTTGAAGTCCGTCTCGACCAGCGTCTGGTGGATATGTTCCCACTCGACATTTTTGATCGACGACTGGCGCCCGTCGATCGTTGCGTCGGGATCGCCGTCGCCATCGGCGCGCGCGAAGGCGGCTTCGATGTCGTCGGTGTTGGACGGCTTGGCCAGATAATAGGATGCGCCGAGCTTGATCGCCTCCACGGCGGTCGCGATGCTCGCGAAGCCGGTCAGCACCACGATGCGCATCGCCGCGTCGGACCTGCGCAGCGCCTGCACGCAGACGAGCCCGGAGGCGCCGTTGAGCTTGAGATCGACCACCGCGAAGCCGGGGCGATGGGTCTCCAGCAGGGCGAGCAGCGTTGCATGGTCATGCGCGACGAGCACGGTATAGCCGCGCCGCTCGAACGAACGCTTGAGCGTCCTGGCGAAGGGCTCGTCGTCTTCCACGATCAGGAGCAGGCGTGCGTCGCTCATGGCTGCCCCATCGTCCCATAGGCGAGCGCGGCCAGCGGCAGCGTCACGCGCACCCATGCGCCGCCTTCCGGCCGGTTGCCCGCGCGGGCCTCGCCGCCGAGCTTGCGCACGACATTGACGAGCAGGAACAGCCCCAGTCCGCCGCCGGGCCGGCCTTTGGTCGAGCGGTAGGGTTGCCCGAAGGAGGAGAGGATCTCCGACGAGAAGCCGGGGCCGCGATCGGCGATCTCCAGGCTGAGCGCATCCTGCAGGCGCTCGGCCGTGATGCGGACCCAGCCGGGCGAGAATTCCGCGGCATTGTCGATGATGTTGCCGATCACCTGCTTGAGCGCCGGGTCCGACACGATGGCCATGTCCTCCCCGAAATGGTCGACATAGTCGAACGTGCCCGGCAGGCGGCGGCTCTGCCAGTCATTGACGATGCCCTCGAGGAAGGTGCGCACCGTGGTGACCCGGGGGCCCTCGCCGCGCGCCTCGCCGGCCGACATGAGGATGCCGCCCACGATTGCCTTGCACCGCGCGACAGCCGCTTCCATCTCGTCGACATCCTCGGTGAGGGCGCCGATCGTGGTGGAGCGCGGCAGGACCTTGAGATCGCCGAGCACGACCGAGAGCGTGGAGAGCGGCGTGCCCAGTTCATGCGCCGCGCCCGAGGCGAGCAGGCCCATGCGCACGATATGATCCTCCTCCGCCGCGCGTTGGCGGATCGCGGCCAGCGCCGCGTCCCGCTCGCTGAGATTGCGTGTGACGCGGGTGATGAAGGCCACCAGCAGCACCGCGATGATGAGGAAGCAGATGAGGCTGCCCTTGAGATAAAGGGTCATCGGATCCTCGCCGAACGGGTGGGGCAGGGCCAGCGGGCGCGCATTCATCCCGAGGAAGAGCAGCGCCGCGAGCGCCGCGACGACGACGCCCCAGGATGAGGAGGGCTTGAGCAGGATCGCGCCGAGCACCACCTGCAGCAGGAACAGCGAGGCGAAGGGATTGGCGAGCCCGCCCGAGAAATAGAGCTGCCAGGCCAGCACCGCGACATCGAACAGCAGGCCGGCGGTCAGCTCGGCATTGGTCACGGCGCTGCGCCGGCGCACCAGCGGCACGCTGGCCAGATTGACGGCGACCAGCGCGGCGATGGCGCCCAGCAGCGGGACGAGCGGGATCTCGATGGCCATCACGCCATAGACGATCTCGATGGTCGCGAGCTGTCCGCCCACGGCGAGCCAGCGAAGCTGGATCAGCAGGCGCATGTTGCGGCGGCCGGCATCGGCTTCCGCGGGCGCGGGCTCGGGGGCGAAGGTCTGGACCATCAACATGGCAGGATAGTTCATCTGCCGCGCAAAAGCGCGCCCTGTCTGCCGAGCCGCCAGGCGCCGCCGAGCGAGGCGGCGGCCATCGTGAACCAGGTCAGCGCATAGACCAGATGATTGTCGGGAAAATGCACGACCGTCAGTCCGCCCCGGGGGTAGGGCGGGCCGGCCGTCGCATCGGCATCGATGAAATAGGGGGCCGCGCGGGTCAGGCCGCGCGCGGCGGCGATCGCCGCCACATCGCGCGAATACCAGCGGTCCGCGGCGGGATCGTTGCTGCGCAGGAAGCCGCCGCGCGGCTCGGTGACGCGCAGCAGGCCGGTCACGCCGACCGTGCCGGCGGGCGGCGGGGCGGCCGGCGTCGCCTGCGGCACGAAGCCGCGATTGACGAGGATGCGGAAGGGGCCGGTGTCGAGCGGCGTCATCACCCAGTAGCCCGCGCCGAGATCGGTCACGGCGCGCACCCGCGTGTCGCGCCCGGTCAGATAATGGCCGGTGACGCGGACCCGGCGATAGGCATCGGCCTGCGCATTCACCCCGGCCCATTGCGCCGGTCCGGGCGGCGCGACGGGCGCTGCATGGGTCCGCTGCTCGACGGCGGCGATCAGCGCATGCTTCCAGGCGCGGCGCTGGACCTGCCACACGCCGAGGGCCACGAAGATCGCGGCCATCAGCAACAGGGCCACGACCGGCACAGCCCGGCCGCGACCATGGGGTGGGTTCACGGCATCTGCCTCATGTCCATCGGCGTCGGCATCATGTTGCTGTTCAGATGATACATCACCCAGAGCGAACCGCTCAGCATGATGACCACCACGATGATCGTGAACAGCAGGGAGGTGAGCGACCAGCCATCCTCCGCCTTGGGCGACATGTGCAGGAAATAGACCATGTGGACCACGATCTGCACGGCGGCGAAGGCCATGACGATCGCGACGGTGGTGCCGGCCGCCAGCGGCTGCGCCATGACGAGCCAGAAGGGGATGGCCGTGAGGATCACGGAAAGGATGAAGCCGATCGCATAGTCGCGGCGCGAGGCGTGCGGCAGCGGCGCGGCGCCGTGGTCGCCATGCGCATGATCGGCGGCGTGCGGATCGTGGCTCATCGCAGCATTCCCATCAGATAGACCAGAGTGAAGACGCCGATCCAGACGACGTCGAGGAAGTGCCAGAACATGCTGAGGCAGGCGACGCGGCGCTGGTTGGCGGGGATGAGCCCCTTCCGGCCGAGCTGGACGATCAGCGTGATGAGCCAGACGATGCCGAAGGTGACGTGCAGGCCGTGGGTCCCGACGAGGGTGAAGAAGGCGGAGAGGAAGGCGCTGCGCTGGGGCCCCGCGCCTTCATGGATGAGATGCGCGAACTCGTAGAGCTCGATGCCGAGGAAAGCCGCGCCGAACAGGCCGGTGACCGCGAGCCAGAGCCGCGTGCGCGGGACGCTGCCCGCCTGCATGGCCAGCATGGCGAAGCCATAGGTGAGGGACGAGAAGAGCAGCATGGCGGTGTTCACCGCGACGAGCGGCAGCTCGAACAGGTCCTTCGGCGAGGGGCCGGCCGCGTAATTGCCGCCGAGCACGGCATAGCAGGCGAACAGGATCGCGAAGATGAGGCAGTCGCTCATCAGGTAGATCCAGAAGCCCAGCATGGTGCTGTGGCCCTCGGGATGGGGATGCTCGTCCAGCTCGTAGTACTGGACCGGCTGGTCCTTGGCGGGAAAGGTCGTGGTGGTCATGCGCTCAGGCTCCGGCCGCGGCAAGCTGGCGGGTGCGCGCGTCCTCCGTCGCCGCGACGGTGGCGGCGGGGATGTCGAAGTCGCGCTTGTAGTTGAAGGTATGGACGATGGCGGTGCCGATCAGCGAAACGAAGCCCAGGGCCGCGAGCCACCAGATGTGCCAGATCAGCGCGAAACCCATCACCAGGCTGATGCCGGCGAGGATGATGCCCGCGCCGGTGTTGCTGGGCATGTGGATGTCGCGGAAGCCGGCCTGCGGGCGCGGGACGCCATGCTGCTTCATCTCCGCCCAGGCGTCGAGGCCGTGGACGACCGGCGTGAAGGCGAAATTATAGTCCGGCGGCGGCGAGCTGGTCGCCCATTCGAGCGTGCGGCCGCCCCAGGGATCGCCGGTCTCGTCCTTCAGGCTCTCGCGCTTCCAGATGCTGACCGCGAACTGGATGAGCATGGCCGCGATGCCGCAGGCGATGATCGCCGCGCCGATGCCGGCGATGATGAACCAGATCTGCAGGCTGGGATCGTCGAACACGCGCATGCGGCGGGTGACGCCCATCAGGCCGAGCACATAGAGCGGCATGAAGGCGAGCCAGAAGCCGACCACCCAGCACCAGAAGCTGACCTTGCCCCAGAAGACGTCCAGCTTGAAGCCGAAGGCCTTGGGCCACCAGTAGTTGATCGCCGCGAACAGGCCGAACAGCACGCCGCCGATGATGACGTTGTGGAAGTGTGCGATCAGGAACAGCGAATTGTGCAGCACGAAATCCGCCGGGGGCACGGCCAGCAGCACGCCGGTCATGCCGCCCACCACGAAGGTGAGCATGAAGGCGACCGTCCACATCATGGGCAGCTCCAGGCGGACGCGGCCGTGATAGATGGTGAACAGCCAGTTGAAGAGCTTCGCGCCCGTGGGGATCGAGATCACCATGGTGGTGATGCCGAAGAAGCTGTTGACGCTGGCGCCCGAGCCCATGGTGAAGAAATGGTGCAGCCAGACGATGTAGGAGAGGATGGTGATGCAGACCGTGGCATAGACCATCGAGGTATAGCCGAACAGCCGCTTGCCCGAGAAGGTGGAGGTGACTTCCGAGAAGACGCCGAACAGGGGCAGGATGAGGATGTACACCTCCGGATGGCCCCAGATCCAGATGAGGTTCACATACATCATCGGCGAGCCGCCGAAGTCGTTGGTGAAGAAGTTGGTGCCGACATAGCGGTCCAGCGTCAGCAGCGCGAGCACGGCGGTCAGCACCGGGAAGGAGGCGACGATCAGGATGTTCGCGCACAGGCTCGTCCAGGTGAACACCGGCATCTTCATGAGGCCCATGCCCGGCGCGCGCAGCTTGAGGATCGTCACGATCAGGTTGATGCCCGACAAGGTCGTGCCCACGCCCGCGATCTGCAGCGACCAGATATAATAGTCCACGCCGACATTGGGACTGTAGGCGATGCCCGAGAGCGGCGGATAGGCGAGCCAGCCGGTCTGGGCGAATTCGCCCACGAACAGTGAGATCATGCACAGCACCGCGCCGGCGGTCGTCATCCAGAAGCTGAAATTGTTGAGGAAGGGGAAGGAGACGTCGCGCGCGCCGATCTGCAGCGGCACGACATAGTTCATCAGCCCGGTGATGAACGGCATCGCCACGAAGAAGATCATGATGACGCCGTGGGCGGTGAACACCTGATCGTAGTGATGGGCCGGCAGATAGCCTTCCGACCCGTTGAAGGCCATGGCCTGCTGGAGACGCATCATCACCGCGTCGGCAAAGCCGCGCAGGAACATGACGAGGCCCAGCACCATGTACATGATGCCGATGCGCTTGTGGTCGACGGTGGTGAACCACTCGGACCAGAGATAGCCCCAGAGGCGGAATTTGGTGAGCAGCGCGAGCACGACGAGGCCGCCCACGGCGACGCCCGCGAAGGTCGCGACGAGGATGGGCTCGTGCAGCGGCAGGGCCTGCAGCGAAAGACGACCGAAGATCGGGTCGGTGGCGGGAAGCGGCGGTGGGGTCATGGCCAGTCTCGTGGAAATCAGGAAGCGGGGCGCGGCGCGGCGGGGCGCTCGAGCGCGCTCAGCAGGGTCGGGGACGTCTGTCCGGGCGGGGTGAGGCCCGCGCCCAGCAGCGGAGCGGGATCGACCGGGGCGGCGCTGGCGCGATCGGCCGAAACCATCGGCGCGGGGCAGCCGGAGACGACATAGCGCGGCGGCGTGGTCTCGCTGCCGGTGCCGCGCGCGGCATATTTGTCGTAGGCGAGGGTGCGCACATTGTAGAGGCCGGCCCTGCCGGTGCCGCCGCGCGCGTCGATCGCCATCATGTCGTGCATGCACATCTTGCCGGCCTCGACGCAGAGATTGACGATCCGGTCGAAAAGCTGCGGCTCGACCGCGGCGAAGCGGCGCACCGGCTCCTTCTCGCTGGGCTGCTCGAGCTTCAGATAGGCGGCGCGGTCGAGCGTGCCCCCGCCCGTCCGGGCGGCGCGCACCCAGGCGTCGAAGTCGCCCGGGGCGAGGCTGAGGGCGCGGAAGCGCATTTGGGAGAAGCCAGCGCCGGAATAATTGGCCGAGAAGCCCGCGAAATCACCGGTGCGGTTGAACACGCCGTGGAGCTTCGTCTCCATGCCGGGCATGGCATAGATCTGGCCGGCCAGCGCCGGGATGTAGAAGCTGTTCATCACCGAGGAGGCGCTGATGCGGAAGCGCACCGGCCGGTCGACGGGCGCGGCGAACTCGTTCACCGTCGCGATGCCCAGCTCGGGATAGATGAACAGCCATTTCCAGTCGAGCGCGACCACCTCGACCTCCAGCGGCCGCACATTGGCGGCGAGCGGCTGGCCGGGCGCCGTGCGGGCGAGCGTGCGATAGGGATCGAGCAGGTGCGTGCCCACCCAGGTGAGCGCGCCCAGGCAGATGATGATGAGCAGCGGCGCGGCCCAGATGACCAGCTCGAGCTGGGTCGAATGATCCCAGTCCGGCTTGTAGGTGGCCGCGCTGTTCGATGCGCGATAGCGCCACACGAAGAAGACGGTCAGCGCCATCACCGGCAGGATGATGAGCAGCATCAGCAGCGTGGAGATGAGCACGAGATCGCCCTGCTGCTGCGCAACATCGCCGGCGGGATGGAGCACGACCATGTTGCAGCCGCCGAGCAGCGGCAGCAGGGGCAGGGTCGGCAGCAGGCGCGTCAGAAGGGCGGGAAGGCTGGGTTTGTGGCGCATGGCGCGGGCCCTAGGCGGGCTTTGCTGCACCGCACATAGGACATTTTGTCCAATCCCCCTCGCGGTCCGCCTGGCGCAAGGGGCGGGGGCGTGCGCACCTTCGGTTCGTGCGACTTGTTGCCTTGGCCAGGCGTTTGGCCGAAGATCTGCCAGGATGATGCGATCCCGATGACTGCCGACACCATGACCGAAGTCGAATCCGATGCCCGCGCCCTCCACACCGATGGACACCGGATCGCGCCCGGCGAGATCGCCATCGGCGTGGTCATCGGCCGCACGTCGGAGTTTTTCGACTTCTTCGTCTATGCCATCGCCTCGGTGCTGGTCTTTCCCAAGCTGATCTTTCCGTTCCTCGATCCGCTGGCCGGCACGCTCTGGTCGTTCGCCATGTTCGCGCTGGCCTTCATCGCGCGGCCGGTGGGCACAGTGATCTTCACCGCGATCGACCGGGCCTGGGGGCGGGGCGCGAAGCTCACCATCGCCCTGTTCCTGCTGGGCGGATCGACCGCCGCGATCGCGTTCCTGCCCGGTTACGAGACGATCGGCATCGGCGCCGCGCTGCTTCTCGCCCTGTTCCGCATGGGGCAGGGCGTGGCGCTGGGCGGCTCGTGGGACGGTCTCGCCTCGCTGCTGGCGATCAACGCGCCGGAGGGTCGGCGCGGCTGGTACGCCATGGTGCCCCAGCTCGGCGCCCCGCTCGGCCTGATCGTCGCCAGCCTGCTGTTCCTGTTCCTCATCACCGCGCTGCCCGCCGAGGATTTCCTGAGCTGGGGCTGGCGCTATCCCTTCTTCGTCGCCTTCGCGATCAATGTGGTGGCGCTGTTCGCGCGGCTGCGCATCGTGGTGACGCCCGAATATGCCGAGCTGTTCGAGGATCGCGCGCTCGAGCCCGCGCCGCTCGCCGAGACGGTGCGCTCGGAATGGCGGGTGATCGCCGCCGGTGCCTTCGCGCCGCTCGCCAGCTTCGCGATGTTCCACATGGTGACCGTGTTCCCGCTCTCCTGGGTGTTCCTGTTCACCAGCGAGAGTCCGGCGCGCTTCCTGGTAATCGAGGCGGTGGCGGCGGCATTCGGCGTCGTCGCGATCATCGCCTCGGGCCTGCTCGCGGATCGTTTCGGCCGCCGCACCGTGCTCGGCGCCACGGCGGCCGCCATTGCGGCGTTCAGCGGCTTCGCGCCGCAGCTTCTCGATGCCGGCGAGGCGGGCGAGGCGGTGTTCATGCTGCTCGGCTTCCTGCTGCTCGGCCTGACCTTCGGCCAGTCCTCCGGCGCGCTCTCGTCCAGCTTCACGCCGCGGCACCGCTATACCGGCTCGGCGCTGACCTCGGATCTCGCCTGGCTGTTCGGCGCGGGCTTCGCGCCGCTCGCCGCGCTCTGGCTGTCCAGCAGCTTCGGCCTGCTCGCCGCCGGCGCCTATCTGCTCTCCGGCGCGGTCGGCACGCTGGTTGCGCTGTGGCTCAACCGCGAGCTGGGCCGCGCGATCGAATAGGGCGCGGAGGCGGGCGCGGCTCGCGCCTCTCCGCTCCCTTGTCGGCGCGCGGCTTGAGCGAAGCGCCGGCCGCGCCTAGAAGGCGGCCATGACTCTGGGGGGATACCGGCAAGGCTGGACGCGGGACGTCCTGATGGTGCTGGCGGCGTTCGCGCTGGCCTGCAGCGTCGCGGTGCCCTTCGGCTTCATGCCGGTGCGGGACAGCCAGCACCGGCTGGTCATCACCCTGTGCACCGGCCGCGGGCCGGCGCCCGCCATCACGACCATTGCCGTCGCGGTCGGGGACCGGGACAACGGCCCCGCCGGGGACGGGCACCATGGGGCGGGCGATCATATGCCTTGCCCGTTCGCCGGCCATGCCGCGCCGCCGGCGCCGGCCGACCCGGCACCGGCCATCGCGCCGCGTCCGATCGAGCCGGCACGCGCGGGGACGGCGCGCCCGCCGGCGCTTGCCCCCGGGCGCGGCATGCCCGCGCCGCCGCCGCCGAGCCGGGCGCCGCCGCTCCTCTTCATCGTCTGAACCCCGGGGTGTCCCGGCGCGCGGCGCCGGCGCCCTGCCACGGCCTGTCCGCGCCTGCCGCGCGGCCAAACGATGAGATGAAACCATGAGTCATGAAACCGGGCGCCCGCGGGCGCTGCGTTCGCTGTGCCTGATCGGCGCGGCCTTGCCTGCCTTCCCTTGTCCACCCGCTTTCGCGCAGGAGGCGACCCGCCTGCCGGATGTCGATATCGCCTCCGACGCGCCGCTGCCCGGCCTTGCCGCCACGGCGCGCGACCGGATCGACCGCCCGGCCCTCGATCAACTCGGGGCGCAGAGCAGCGATACGGGCCGGATCGTCACGCGCGTGGCGGGCGTGGGCGCCTATGGCGCGGGCGGCCTGTCCAGCCTGCCGACCATTCGCGGTCTCGACAATCAGCGCATCAGCATCCTCGTGGACGGCGTGCCGATCGACATCGCCTGCCCCAACAACATGAACCCGCCGCTTTCCTACACCGATCCGCAGACCATCGCGGCGATCGACGTGGTGACCGGGGTGTCGCCTGTCAGCCATGGCGGCGACACGATCGGCGGGGCGATCCTCGTCGAGACGGCGCCGCCCGCTTTCGCGAAGGCGGGGGAGGCGCTTGTCAGGGGCCGCGCCTCGACCTTCTACCGCTCCAATGGCGACGGCTTCGGCGGCGCGCTCACCATGACCGCCGCCAATGACCATCTCAGCCTCACCTATAGCGGCGCGTACAGCCAGTCGGGCAATTATCGCGGCGGGGGCGATGACGACGCGGTGCGCGCCACCAACTATGCCCGGACCGATCACAGCCTCGCCTTCGCGGCCCAGACCGGCGCCGGCCTGTTCGAACTGCGCGGCGGCTTCCATCATGTGCCTTATGAGGGCTTTCCCAATCAATATATGGACATGACCGACAACAGGTCATGGTTCCTCACCGGCCGCTATCGGGGCGCGTTCGACTGGGGCGACGTGGACCTGACGGCCGATTATCGCGACACCGACCATGAGATGAACTTCCTGGCCGACAAGGGCGGCACGGCCGACGGCGGCATGCCGATGAACACCGAGACGCACAGCGCCGGCGTCCTGCTCCGGATCAGCCTGCCGCTGTCGGCCCGCGACACCCTGCGCGTCGGCGGCGAGTTCCGGCACGAATGGCTGAACGACTATTGGCCGCCGGTCGCCGGCAGCATGATGATGGGGCCGGACAGCTTCATCAACATCAACGGCGCGAAGAAGGACCGGCTGGGCACGTTCCTGGAATGGCAGGCGGACTGGTCGGCCGCATTCACCACCACGATCGGCGTCCGCAACGATCAGGTCTGGATGAACACCGGCGCGGTCCGGCCCTATGGCACCGGCATGATGCAGATGGACGACGTGATGGCCGCCATGGCCTTCAATGCGGCCGATCATCGCCGGCATGACGACAACTGGAGCGGCAGCGTGTTGCTCCACTATGGGCCCACGGCCCGGCTGGCCTTCGATCTCGGCTATGCCCGCAAGGTCCGCTCGCCGACCATCTACGAGCGCTACACATGGGGGCGGGGCGCCATGGCGAGTCGGATGATCGGCTGGTTCGGCGACGGCAACGGCTATGTCGGCAATCTCGCGCTCGATCCCGAGCGGGCCGACACGGTGAGCGGGGCCGTCACCTTCGGCAGCCGCGCGGCAGGCGACTGGTCGCTCAGGATCGCGCCCTATTACACCCATGTCGCCGATTATATCGACGTGGTGAAGCTGGGCGACCTCACGGATATGATGGGCATGCCCTCCGGCTTCGCGCTGCTGCAGTTCGCCAATCGCGAAGCCGCGTTCTACGGCGTGGATGTCACCGCCAACGCGCGGCTGCTCAACAGCCGGACCAGCGGCATGCTGATCGCCACGGTGACGGGAAGCTGGCAGCATGGCCGGAATCTGGCCGATCATGATCCACTCTATCACCAGATGCCGTTCAATGCCTCGCTGGCGCTGGACTATAGCCGGGGCCGCCTCGACGGGCGCGTGACGCTCGATTATGTGGCCGACAGGACCCGTGTCGATCCCACGCGCAACGAGCCCCGGACGGGCCGCTATGCGCTGGTCGGGCTCGGCGTGGGCTATGGCTGGCGCGGCTTCCGGCTGGGCGTCGATGTGAGCAACCTGTTCGACAAGGGCTATGCGTCGCCGCTCGGCGGCCTGTCGCTGGGCGACTATGGCGCGACCGGCCTGTTGCGGCCCGTGCCGGGACGGGGGCGCAGCCTCAACGTCGAACTGAGCAGGCGCTTCTGAGCGGAGGGGCGGTGAGCCGCTATCATCCGCCGCCCCTGGCCCGCCGGATGGGCCTTATCGCGACGCTGGCGACAATGGGCGCGCTTGCCGGCGTCGTGGCCCTGCTCTTGCCGCTCCGGGGGGCACCCGCGCGCGCCGGCGCGGCGCAGGGCGTCCTTATGCTGATCGACCTGCCCGCGCCGCCCGTGCCGCCCGCGCCTGCGCGGGGACCGGCCAGAGCCCCTTCGGTTCAGCGGCAGCAGGCTCCGCGCCCCGGCGACAGGCCATCGGCGCAAACGCCCGCCCCGCCGTCTTCCGGTTCGGTCGGGCGGATCGCGGTGCCCGCCGTCATGGAGCGGCCCGCAGCCGGGATCATGGTGCCACCGCAGGCCGCGCCGGCTCCGCCTGAGCCGGACCCCGCGCCTCCGCCCGTCGATGCGGGCAGTCGCGCGCGCTATCTGGAGCGGCTCCGGGCGCGCATCGCCGCGCGCCGCCCGCCCGGCCTGCATATTCCGGGCACCGCCATTGTCGCCTTCACGCTCGATCCGGCGGGCAGGCTGCGCGACCTTGCGCTGGCGCAGAGCAGCGGCAGCGCCATGCTCGACCGGCTGGCCCTGCGCACCGTGCGGACCGCGGCGCCGTTCCCCGCGCCGCCCGGCGACATCGGCGGCGACCTGCGGTTCAGCATCGGGTTCCGATTCGACTGACGCGTTCGCCGGACCGGCATCATGCCAGATCGAGCGCGCCCGTGAGGTCACCCGGCGCGACGCCGCCCGCCGCGCGCATCGCGCGCTCGCGCAGTTCGAGGCCGGGCAGCTTCTCCAGCCCGAAGCGGCGGGTGAGGAACCGCGCGATCGAGCCGGTGTCGTAGATGCTGTGATCGACCGTGCCCTTGCGGGCATGGGGCGACACCACCAGCGCCGGGATGCGCGTGCCCGGACCCCAGCGATCGCCCCCGGGCGGCGCCACATGGTCCCACCAGCCGCCATTCTCGTCGAAGGTGATGACGACCAGCATCTTCGCCCATTGCGGGCTCTTGCGCAGGGCGTCGATCACTCCGGCGATATGCCGGTCGCCGGCGTCCACGTCCGAATAGCCGGCATGCATGTTGAGATTGCCCTGCGGCTTGTAGAAGCTGACCGGCGGCAGCGTCCCGTCCCGCACATCGGCCAGGAAGCTGTTGGTGCGCGCCGTCTCGCCCTCGCCGGCATCGCGCAGATGCCGCGTCCGGTCCTGCGTGCCCGGCGCGAACCGCGCGAAATAGTTGAAGGGCTGGTGATGCGGCTGGAAGTTCGGCCGGGTGGGGAAATCGCCATTGGTGCCATGGCCGGCCAGCGCCGCGCCCCAGCCACCGGCATACCAGGCCCAGTCCACGCCCCGGTCCGAGAGCATGTCGCCGATCGTCCGATGGGTCTGGGGAACCAGCGTGGTGGCGATGGACCAGTCCGCATAGCCGGGCCGGGCGGGGTCGAGCTGATAGGTGGGCGCATAGGGCGGCATCATCGTGTTGACCGCCCAGAAGTCCGGCGAGAGGGTGGTCGGCACGAATTGCGGCGGCCCGTCCATCGCGCTTGCGGGCGAGCCGGGCTTGAGCTTCGGTCGGATGCCCGTGGGATCGCCGCCCTCGATCCGGGCGATGCGGCCGCGCGCCGGGCTCTGGTCCGCGCCGGGATAGAAGGGCGGCTGCGCGGCGATCAGATACTGGTGATTGAGGAAGGAGCCGCCGAACGCGCCCATGAAGAAATTGTCGCACAGCGTGAATTCGCGCGCGACCTGCCACAGGCGCAGATTGGCCGAACCGTCCCCATAATGACCCATGACCAGCGCGCCGCTGTCGCCCCAGGCGACGAAGCCGTCGTTGCGGCCGCCGTTGATCTGGAGCTGGTTGTTGTAGAAGGCATGGATGAGGTCGCGCGTCACCAGCCCGTGCGGCAGGGGGTCGCCCTCCGGCGTGGCGAGCGCGAAAGGCGCATTCGGCAGGGGCGGCAGGTCGTCCGGCCCGATCCGATAGTCGCGGTGCTCGACGGTCTGCCTGTTGGGGACGAGCCCCTCCCAGATCGTCGGCAGCCGCTCCAGCACCCGCCCGTCGCGGTCCCGCTGGAGGAAGCGCTCGGGCGGTACGGCGGAGAGCGGCTGCTGGAGGCCGGGAAAGCCGGCGAACAGATTGTTGAAGCTGCGATTCTCCGCATAGATGATGACGACGGTCTCGATATGCGCCCGCAGGTCCGCGTCCGCGCGCGCCCCGCGCCGCGAGGCCGCCACGGCGGGCGTGCCGCTCGCCAGGCCGAGGCCGGCCAGGCCGATCGCGCCGAGCAGGGCGCGTCGCTCGGGATTGTCGATCCGGTCCTCCTGCGCATCGCCGCCGGTCTCCGGGCGGTCATCCTGCTCAGACATTCAGTCTTCCCCTTGCATTGAACCTGCCCCGCCGCGCGGCGATGCGCGTGCCTGCCTTCACCGCGCGCCGACCGTCGCCACATTGTTCGCCCGGTCCCGGTCCGGCAGGCGATGATCGGGGTCGAGCGTGGCGCGCAGCACGGCCTTGCCCGGCTCCACGAAGATCGTCGTCGCGGGCTGGCGGATCCAGCTCTCGGCGGGCAGGCGGTAGTCGCGGTGCGTGCCGTCGCGGAAGTCGACGCGCAGCGTGACCGGCATCACCAGCCGGTCGCGGCTGGAGACGGTGATCGCCATGCCCTTCGCCGGGTCTCCGTCCACCGGAGAGATCCCGTCTATGGCAAGATCGAGTTGCCAGTTCTCGGCATACCAGCCGCGCCACCACCAGCTCAGGTCCTCGCCCGCCTCGCTGTCCATCGCGCGGAAGAAGTCCGCCGGCTTCGGGTGCCTGAACGCCCAGGCCGCGATGAAGCGGCGGAAGGCGGGATCGAACCGCTCGGGCCCCAGTATCTCCTCGCGCAGCAGCTTCAGCCCCAGCGCGGATTTGAAATAGGTGACGGGATGGCGGTATTTCTCGATGACGGTGTCCGCGCGGCTGAGGATGGGCGGCGCCTCCGGATCGGCCAGGACGGGCAGGATCTCGTCCACCGGATTGCCGCCGCCCGGCGCGAACTCGCTGTCCCGCTTGGGCGCATATTCGCCATGGTTGAAGTCGTCGGATTCATAGACGTCGATGAAGGTGTTGAAGCCTTCGTCCATCCAGGCGTCGCGCCGCTCGTCGAAACCGACGATCATCGGGAACCAGCCATGGCCGATCTCGTGCGCGGTGATCCAGAACAGGTCCTTGCCGGCATCGTCGATCCCGTCGAACAGCAGGCCGGGATATTCCATGCCGCTGGCCGGGCCGGCGACGTTGACGGCGGCGGGCCAGGGATAGGGGAACCAGCGGCGCGAGAAATTCTCGACCGCATCCTTGAGATATTCGGTGGAGCGGCCCCACCGCTCGGGACCCTGGCTCTCCGCCGGATAGAAGGACATGGCGAGCGCGCTCTTGCCGTCCGGCAGGTTGATGCGCGCGGCATCCCAGGCGAAAAAGGCCGAGGCGCTGAACGCGACGTCGCGCGTGTCCGTCATGTGGTAATGCCAGGTGAGCGTGCCGCCCTGCTTCGGGCGTGACGCGGCGTCGCCGATCTCGGCAGGCGCGCGGATCGTCACCGTGGCGTCGCTGGCCCGGGCCCTGTCGAGGCGGGCGCGCTGGGTCGCCGTCAGCACCGCCTCGGGGTTCACCAGTTCGCCCGATCCGGCGACGAGCATGGCGCTGGGCACCGTCACCCAATAGTCGAAGTCGCCATATTCGAGATAGAATTCCTGGGCGAGATAGGGGAGCGTGTCCCAGCCGCGCAGATCGTCATAGACGGCCATGCGCGGATACCATTGGGCAAGGTCGTAGATCGGCCCGTCCTTGGCGCGGCCCCAGCCCATCCGTCCGCCCCACTCGCCCGGAATGGTGAAGTGATAGCGGATGCGCAGCTTCACCTGCGCGCCGCCCGGTGCCAGCGGCGCGGGCAGGTCCACCCGCAGCCTTGTGTCGCTCACCAGTGCGTGGACGGGCACGAAGGCGCCGTCGCGCGCCACCTCCACGCTCTCGATCACGAAACCGTCGGTCGTGCCGGCGCGCGGTCGCGCGTCGGCAAAGCCGCCGCGGCTGTCGGCCCGATAGAGATTCTGGTCGAGCTGCAGCCACAGCACGTCCAGCGTGTCCGGGCTGTTGTTGGTATAGGCGATCTCCGCCGTCGCGCGCAGGGTCGGGCCGGTCTCGTCGAGCGTGGCGTGGATCGCATAATCGGCGCGGTTCTGCCAATAGGCCGGGCCCGGCAGTCCATTGGCCGAGCGATAGCCATTGACCGGCTGGCCCATGTCGAACGGCGCGAAGGTCTCGCGCGGCTGATAGGTCTGCGCGCTCACCATGCCGGCCGCGAGCCCGGTCCCCAGCAGCGCCAGCACCAGGTCCGCGAGGACGCGCGTCTTGCTTGCGACGACTGACAGGCGGTGCGGCATGCGGCGACAACTCCGATCGGGCACCCGATTCGCCCGTTCAGCCGCTCTTCCCATATCGCGCCAAGGATATGAAGTCTCATCACGATCCTTTCCGGGCGGGCGCCGATCCGGCCGAAAGGCTTCTGGATCGGGCGGCGAAATCCGGCGCCCGGAGCGCGCGCATGCTGGATGATCGGCAGCGAAATCCAACTGGCCGTCGAAGCGGAATCACGAATGGTACATGCCATGTGGTTGCCGATGGCTCATGCCGTCCGGCCCCATCGCCCGGAAACGGCGGAAATCCTTGGTCGGGACGAGAGGATTCGAACCTCCGACCCCCACACCCCCAGTGTGATGCGCTACCAGGCTGCGCTACGTCCCGACCGGAGCGGGCCTCCTAGGCGTATCGGACGCAAGTTGCAAGACGCCGCTTGGGGTTCCGGGATGTCGTGCGTCGATCGCGGAAATATGGCGGTCCATATGGTCGGGGAGCAGATCGCGCGCGCGGGCGGTGCTGGTGAGGCCGGCGGCGAGGCGGTATCGCGGATTGCGCAGAGCGGGCGCCCCGTGGCGCGTTCCAGCCGATGCGGATCGGACCGGCCGGATGTCCTGACCGCGTCCGATACCCGCAGGGTCATCGAAAGGAACGGCCACGGTGGAGAGAAAAGCGCAGGTCGCCGTTTCAGGCGCGGCGCCGGTCTGTCATCTCGCCCCTTACCTGTCCGTGCGGGGCATCCGGTCCGGCGACCCGGGCGGTGGCGCCGCCGCACGTCCGGCCGGCCCGGCCCGGCGGCGCGCGATGCCGGTTGCCTGGGGAGAGGGGATATGCTAGCCGCCCGGCCTTGTATTGGCCGGTCTGGCGCGCATCCGCGCGGCTGGTCCGTTCCCACCACGCCAGTTGCGCTGCTCAAGGACCGCAATGTTCACATCTCTCGCATTCGCCGCGGCCGCTCCGGCCGGTTCCGCCGGTTCCGGCATGTCGGCCATCGTCAATTTCGTGCCGCTGATCCTGATCTTCGTGGTCTTCTACTTCCTGCTGATCCGTCCGCAGCAGCAGCAGATGAAGAAGCATCGCGCCAAGCTGTCGGCCGTCAAGAAGGGCGATCAGGTGGTGACGGGCGGCGGGCTCGTCGGCAAGGTGACGCGCGTCGACGAGACCTATGTGGACGTCGAGCTGGGGCCGAACATGAAGGTCAAGGCGGTCAAGTCGACGCTGAGCGACGTGATCGACCCGGCGACCGCCAAGCCCGCGAACGACTGAGCGCATCATGCTGGATTTCCCCCGCTGGAAGGTCTGGGCGATCATCCTGACGCTGCTGGTCGGCTGCCTCTATGCCGTGCCGAGCTTCCTGCCCGAGCGCATCACCGACCAGTTCCCGTCCGTCTTCAAGGCGCGGGTCAATCTGGGGCTCGATCTGGCGGGCGGCAGCTATATCCTGCTCGAGGCCGAGCCGGCGGACATCGCCCGGCAGCGCATCCTCAACATGGAGGATCAGGTCCGCACCGAGCTGCGCCGGGGCGACCAGAAGATCGCGATCGGCGACATTTCCACGCAGGGCAATCGCCTCACCTTCATGGTCCGCCAGCCCACGCAGGTGGACGCGGCCGTGGAGCGCATCCGCCCGCTGACGCAGGGCGCGGGCCTCACCGGCCAGCGGGACTTCAACGTCGAGGTGCGCGACGGCAACACGATCGTCGTGACGCCGACCGACGCGGGGCTGTCGACCGCGACCAACAGCGCCATGGACGTGGCGACCGAGGTGATCCGCAAGCGCATCGACGAGATGGGCACGCGCGAGCCGACGGTCATCCGGCAGGGCACGAACCGCATCGTCGTGCAGGTGCCCGGCCTGCAGGACCCGACCGAGCTCAAGAACCTGCTCGGCCAGACCGCCAAGCTGGAGTTCAAGCTCGTCGACATGAGCGCGAGCGCGGCCGACATCGCCAAGGGCATCGCGCCGATCGGCAGCGAACTGGTGCCCTATCCGGACAATCCCATGGGCGCGCCGATCATCGCGGTGAAGCGCCAGGTCATGGTCTCGGGCGACGAGCTGACCGACGCGCAGCAGGGCTATGACCAGCGCACCAACGCGCCGGTGGTCAATATCCGCTTCAACGGCTCGGGCGCCAACAAGTTCGCGCGCGTGACGCAGGAGAATGTCAACAAGCCCTTCGCCATGATCCTCGATGGCAAGGTGCTCTCGGCGCCCAACATCAACGAGCCGATCCTGGGCGGCTCCGCGCAGATCAGCGGCAATTTCACCGTGCAGAGCGCCAACCAGCTCGCCATCGCGCTGCGCTCGGGCAAGCTGCCCGTCGCGCTCAAGGTGGTGCAGGAATCGACCGTCTCGCCGGACCTCGGCGCCGACTCGATCAAGGCCGGCCTCACCGCCTCGGTGCTCGCGGTCGTGCTGGTGGCCGCCTTCATGTTCCTCGCCTATGGGCGCTGGGGCGTCTATGCCAATCTCGCCGTGACCATCAACGTGCTGGTCATCCTCGGCGTCATGGGCCTGCTCAACGCCACGCTGACGCTGCCGGGCATCGCCGGTTTCGTGCTCACCATCGGCACCGCCGTGGACGCGAACGTGCTCATCTACGAGCGCATCCGCGAGGAGGTGCGGCGGGGCAGGGGCGTCGTCCAGGCCATCGAGTTCGGCTACAAGGAAGCCAGCCGCACCATCTTCGAGGCGAACGTGACGCACGCCATCGCCGGCGGCATCATGCTCGTGCTCGGCTCCGGGCCGGTCAAGGGCTTCGCCATCGTGCTGCTGATCGGCATCGCGACCAGCGTGTTCACCGCCGTCACCTTCACGCGCCTGCTCGCCACCACCTGGCTGCGCCGCAAGCGGCCCACGAAGATCACCATGGGTCCGCTGCGCATCGTGCCGGACAATACGAACATCGGCTTCGTGCGGGTGCGCCACATCGCCTTCATCGTGACCGCGCTGCTCACTGTCGCGGCGCTCTGGGCGACCAGCACGCGCGGGCTCAACATGGGCGTCGACTTCGTGGGCGGCGTCTCCATCGAGGAGAAGTTCGCCTCGCCGCCTCCGCTCGAGGAGGTGCGCGCCACCATCAACGGGCTGGGCCTGGGCGAGACCACGCTTCAGCAGCTCGGGGACCAGAATATCGTCAACATCCGACTGCCGCTGCCCCAGTCCAATGATCCCGGCGCCACCAATGTGGTGGTGGAGAAGGTCAAGTCCGCGCTGGCCGCCAAGTTCCCCGGCGCGACCTTCAGCAATTATTCGACCGTCTCGGGCAAGGTCTCCGGCGAGCTGATCCAGGACGGCGTGCTGGCGGTGATCCTCGCCATCGTCGGCATCGCGATCTTCTCCTGGTTCCGTTACGAGTGGCAGTTCGGCGTCTCGACGGCCGTCGCCATCGTGCATGACGTGCTGATGACGCTGGGCTTCTTCGCCATCACGCAGATGGTGTTCGATCTCAACATCGTCGCCGCGGTGCTGACCATCATCGGCTATTCGATCAACGACAAGATGGTGATCGACGACCGCATCCGCGAGAATATGCGCAAATACCGCAAGATGGGGATGAAGGAGCTGATCGATCTCTCCGTCAACGAGACGCTGCCGCGCACGGTGATGACCTCCTTCACCATCCTGCTCGCGCTGGGCGCGCTGCTGCTCTTCGGCGGCCATGTGCTGCGCGGCTTCACGGCGGCGATGATGCTCGGCATCGTGGTCGGCACCTATTCGTCCGTCTATGTCTCCTCCTCGCTGCTCATCACGCTGGGGCTCAAGCCCAATCCGGCCGAGCGCAAGACCCCCAAGGGCTTTGCCGGCAATGCCGAGCGGATCGGCCCGCGCAGCGAAGGCTGACGCGGCGGCGGCGGGCGGCGCGCGATGGACCTGCGGGAAGAGATACCGGGCGGGCCGGTGGTCACCGGCTTTGCCGGGCGCGGCTTCCGCGTCGGCGAGCGGGTCTTCCCCCACGGCCTGCTGATCGACCCGACAGGCGTCGCGGACTGGGCCGCCCCGGCCGATGTCACCGCGCTCGATGTCGCCGCGCTTTCGGGCCTGCTCGATCTCGATCCGCCGGCGGAATTCCTCCTGCTCGGCACCGGCCGCACGCTGGTCCGCCCGCCGGCCGCCTTCGCGCGCGCTCTGGAGGCCCGCGGCCTCGGGCTCGAGGTGATGGACAGCCGGGCCGCCGCGCGGGCGTGGGGCGTGCTCCGGCTGGAAGAGCGCCGGGTTGTCGGCGCCCTCATGCCGCTCTGAGCGACGGACGATCCGCGCCCGTGATGGCCATCATGCACTGACAGGCTTGCCTTGCGGGTGCCGCATCGCCACATGCGCGCGCCGGCCTGTCGTCAATTCTTAATGGCGATCGGCTAGAAACGATTTCGAGGCAGGTGGACTCGCCTGCCGACTCGGAGATCGCGGCAAGCAGGAAAAACGCGATGCGGTCCGGTTCGATCGGAAACGGGAACGCATCTGGAGGTGATCTTCGGAAGGTCATGGCGGGAACCAGAGGCGCACTCCTGCGTCCTGTCCATGACGGGAGAGGATGAACGGACGCGTCGACGGGGACTGCGAGGCATCCGGGAACAGATGAGAAGTTTTCGCAGCATGTCCTTCATTGCCATTGATTTCGAGGCCTCCTGCCTGCCGCAGTTCGGCCGCTCCTTTCCCATCGAGGTGGGCATCGCCACGCCGGACGGCACCAGCCGCTCCTGGCTGATCCGGCCGGATGCGCGCTGGGCGGACTGGCAGTGGAGCGACGATGCGCAGGCGCTCCATGGGCTGACGCGCGCGCGTCTGGAAGCCGAGGGGCTCGACGCCGCGGACGTCGCCCGGCAATTGCGCGACGCGGTGGGAGACCGCCTGCCGATCGCCGACAGCCCGCTCGACGATTATTGGGCGCGCGTGCTGTTCGAGGCCGCCGGGGACGCCGAGCCTCTGCCCGTGACGACGCTGGGCGACCTGCCGCGCTTCCGCGCCGTCGATCCCGACCGGATCCAGCGCGCCGTCGCGAGCGCGGATCGCAACCGGCGCAACCGGCACCGCGCGGCGGACGACGCGCGCTGGCTCGCGAGCCTGATCGCCGATCTGGGGCTCATGGCACAGGATCACGCCGCCTTCGCGCAGGACGGGGCCCGGCTCGTCGCCTGAGGATGGGCCCTTCGACTGCCTGCTTGCGGCAGTCGTGCAGGACATGTTTCGACAAGCGCAGGGCGAACGGGCCAGAAATGGCCACGTTTCAGCGTGGTCGGGACAGCCCCTGGAGTGATGTCGAGGCGGATGGAACCATCCGCCGGCTCGGGGATCACGGCCAACAAACGGAGTCGATCCGCTTCAAACGGACTCAGTGCTCCTGCGAAAGCAGGAGTCCAGGGCCCAGCCGCAGTGCCCTTGCGCCCTGGGCTCCTGCCTGCGCAGGAGCACGAACTGGGTCTATCCGGAACGGATGGGCCCCAGGCGGCAGGGGTTCTCGACAGCCGTCTCGACAAGCTCGACGGCCGCTCGAACCGAACGGGTGGCTATAGGGGGCAAGCGCCCTTCACTGGCGCAGGAAGCATGCTTCGCAAGCCCCGGCGTTTGTCCGCGCAGCAGGCCTGCTCCGCCTCCGAGCGAACCGGGGCGCGCTGATTCTCCCTGTTTGCCCATTTCCGGGGCGGCGGATTCCACCGATCTGGAAATCGCTTCAGCTCGCTTCCTCGGCGACCGGCAGCGGCGGATGCAGCCGCACGCGGGTCACATGGCGCGGGTCCGCCTCCAGGATCTCGATGCGCCAGCCGCTTTCCGCATGGGTGAGGCAGTCGCCCACCTCGGGCACCTTGCCGGCGATGACGAAGGCGAGGCCGCCCAGCGTGTCCACGTCCGAATCCACTTCGGCGAGCCTGGGGTCGACCGCCTCGGCCACATCGTCCAGCTCCGCGCGCGCGTCGGCATCCCAGGCGCCGCCGTCGAGCGGCACGAGCAGCGCCTCGGGCTCGTCGTCATGCTCGTCCTCGATGTCGCCGACGATTTCCTCGACCAGATCCTCGATGGTGAGCAGCCCGTCCGTGCCGGAATATTCGTCGAGCACGATGGCGAGGTGCGTGCGCTTGGCGCGCATTTCGGCGAGCAGATCGAGCACGCCCATGCTCTGCGGCACATAGAGCGGCTGGCGGATCAGTCCTTCCAGCGTCCGCGGATGCGCCTCGCCCCGCGCGAGGATGGCGAAGGCATCGCGGATGTGGATCATGCCGGTGATCCTGTCGAGCGTCTCCTCATAGACCGGGATGCGGCTGTGCCCCGCCTCGACGAACAGCGCCATCAGGTCCGCGAAACTGGCGTCCTGCGAAATGGCGACGATCTCGCCGCGCGGCACGGCGACATCGTCGACCGTATGCTCGCTGAAGTGGAGCATGTTGCGGAGCATCTGCCGCTCGATGGGCGCCAGATCGCCCTTGGCCGGCGCCTCGGGCGCCTGCTCGTCATGCTTGCTGATCGCCTCTTCCAGCTCCTGGCGCAGGCTCGGGCTCGCTTCGTCTCCGAACAGCAGGGCCCACAGGCCCCGCCATATTCGTCCGCCTTCGCTGCTACTGTCGCCCTCTTTGGCAGGGGTGGGGGCGGCCGTGTCGGACATGATGCTGTTCAATTCCCTGTTTCGTCGATGGGCCGGGCCGATGCGCCGTCCCGGTCCCCATATGGATCACCCAGGCCCAGCGTTGCAAGGGCACGGATTTCCAGCGCCTCCATCGCCTCGGCCTCGGCGTCGTTCATATGGTCGTGGCCAAGCAGGTGGAGCGTGCCGTGCACGATGAGATGCGTGGCATGATCGGCGAGCGCTATGCCGCGCTCGCCGGCTTCGCGCATGCAGGTCTGGGCCGCCAGGATGATGTCGCCGAGCAGCAGCTCGCCATCGTCGCCGATGTCGATGCCTTCCAGCAGATCGGGCTGCACCATGGGGAAGGAAAGGACGTTGGTGGGCCTGTCCTTGTCGCGATAGGCGCTGTTGAGCTGCCGCACCTCGGCGTCGTCCGAGAGCTTGACGGAGACCTCGACCGTGGCCGGGCTGCCGATCAGGTCGCCATGGCTGGTCTGGAACAGGGCGGCGCGCACGGCCCGCTGCGCCAGCGCCGTCCAGTCCGTCGCGCCGGGCCAGTCCGGCCCCGCATCGGTCAGCACGTCAAGCATTGGGCCCTTCATAGGCAGCGACGATGCGCCCGACGATGGGGTGGCGCACCACGTCCGCCGTGGTGAAGCGCGAGACCGCGATGCCTTCTATGCCTTCCAGCCGCTCCACGGCATCGGCGAGGCCCGATGTGCCGGGCTGCGGCAGATCGACCTGCTTGGGGTCGCCGCAGATCACCATGCGGCTTCCTTCGCCGAAGCGGGTGAGGAACATCTTCATCTGCGCGGTGGTGGTGTTCTGCGCTTCGTCCAGGATGATGAAGGCATTGGCCAGCGTCCGCCCGCGCATGAAGGCGAGCGGCGCGATCTCGATCTCGCCGCTGGCGATGCGCCGCTCGACCTGCTCGGCGGGCAGCGTGTCGTAGAGCGCGTCGTAGAGCGGGCGCAGATAGGGGTCGACCTTCTCCTTCATGTCGCCGGGCAGGAAGCCGAGCCGCTCGCCCGCCTCGACCGCCGGGCGGGAGAGGATGAGGCGGTCCACCGATCCGGTGATGAGCTGGCTGACCGCCTGCGCGACCGCCAGATAGGTCTTGCCGGTGCCAGCGGGGCCGAGCGCGAAGATCAGCTCGTGCTGGGCCAGGGCCTCCATATAATGGCCCTGGTTGATCGAGCGCGGGATGATCGTCTTCTTGCGCGTGCGGATCATCACCTTGGGCGGCTCGGAGACGTCGTGGCGGATGATGCCGTCCAGCGTCGGCTCGGCGGACATGGCGATCACCGCCTCGACCGCGCCGGCATCGATCGTCTGGCCGACCGAGAGACGATTATAGAGGCCCTGCAGCACGTCGCGCGCGCGCGCCGCCGCTTCCGCCTCGCCCTCGATCTGCAGCTTGTTGCCGCGCGCCGCGATATAGACGCCGAGGCGATTCTCGATGGCGACCAGATTCTGGTCATATTCGCCGAACAGGGCGCCCAGCAGATAGGGCTTGTCGAAGCTGAGTTCGAGGCGCGCCCGCTCGCCAGGCTCGGCCTGGACCTGACGCTTAGCCATGAAGGCGACTCTCTGCGCGCGGCGCGATGAGGAAGGCTGTCATCGCAGGTCTTCATGCCAGAGGCGGGCGGGCGCCCGCAAGCGCGATTTGGCGAACAGGGCGCCCATCGCGCTCCGGCGATGCCGAATCCTCACGGGGAAGCGCGTCGAAACTCTACATAAGGGGTGGATTTTCATGGCCCCGGGACTATGCGGGAGTGCCATGGCGAACCTGCCCCGCTTCAAACAGCATCTGCCGACCGTCGACCCGCTGCTGTTCCGGGCCCGTCTCGCCGCTGTGCTCGGCGCCGTGCTCCTCGGGCTCGCGGCGATCCTGTTCGCCGACCTTGGCGAGCTGGCGCAGGATATTTTCGAGCACAGCTTCGGCCGTCAGGGCTGGGCGCCGCTGCTCGTGACGCCGCTCGGCTTCGTCGCGGTCACCTGGGCGACCCGGCGCTGGATGCCCGAGGCGCGCGGATCGGGCATTCCGCAGGTCATGGCGGCCAGCCATCGGCCCGGCGCGCCCGAAGCGCAGGCGCTGCTTTCGCTCAAGACCGCGCTCGGCAAGGGCGCCGGCACGATCGTGATGCTGCTGTGCGGCGGATCGGTCGGGCGCGAGGGTCCCACGGTGCAGATCAGCGCCGCGATCATGCTGCATATCCATCGCATCCTGCGCGTGCCGGTCAGCTCCGGCATCGTGATCGCGGGCGGCGCGGCGGGCGTCGCCGCGGCGTTCAACACGCCGCTGGCCGGCGTCGCCTTCGCCATCGAGGAACTGGCCTCCGCCTTCGAGCAGCGCGTGACGATGCTGGTCATGGCCGCGGTGATGGGAGCGGGCCTCGTCAGCCTCGCGCTTGCGGGCGATTATGTCTATTTCGGCGCGACGAGCCGACAGCTCCCGGTCACCACCATCCTCATGGTCGCCTCGCTCGCCGGCATCTGCGGCGGCGTCACCGGCGGCCTGTTCGCGCGGGCGCTGGTGGCGGCGGGCGCCGCGCAGGGCGGCTTCGCGGCGCTGCTGCGGGCGCGGCCGCTGGTCACCGCCGCCGTCTGCGGCCTGATCGTCGCGGCGGTCGGCATCCTCACCGGCATCACCTGGGGCACCGGCTATGACACGACGCGCGCGCTGCTGGCCGGCGGCACGGCGCCCACCAGCTTCGGCCCCGCCAAGTTCGTCTCCAATCTGGCGACGGCGCTGAGCGGCGCGCCGGGCGGCATCTTCGCGCCCTCGCTTTCGGTGGGCGCGGGCATGGGCCAGCTTCTCGCGCTGCTTTTTCCCCACAGCCCGTCCGGGGCGATCGTGCTGCTCGGGATGATCGGCTATTTCACCGGCGTGGTGCGCGCGCCGATGACCGCGGTGATCCTCATGGCCGAGATGACGGCCGACCGCTCGATGATCCTGCCCCTCTTCGCCACCGCGCTCATCGCCGATTATGTGAGCGCATCGATCTGCCCGCCCAAGCTCTATCACGCGCTGGCCCGGGGCTTTCGCTGAGGGGGGCCGCTGCGGCGGCGGTCCTGCTCGCGGCGCTTCCGACCCTTGCGTCGACCGGGCATGGAGGACGGGGCGGCGGGCATGCCGGAATGGCGGCGGGACCGGATCCCGCGCCGGTGGAGCATCGGTCCATGAACGAGAGCGTCCCCGGCCGCGCGCGGGAGATCGCGGCCGGGGACGGACGCCGATCCGCTGGCGGATCAGGCGACGGAAGCGCGGGGCTTGCGCTTGCCGCTGCGCAGGGCGCCCCCGGCAAGGCCGAGACCGCCGAGCATCATCGCCCAGGTCGCGGGCTCCGGCACGGCCGACGCATCCAGCGCGACATTGATATTGTCGAACTGGACGAAGCCGCCGGAATTGGTCGTGGGCTTCCAGCTCAGCGCCGTCAGCGCGCCATGGCCGGAGAAGTCCAGCGTGGTCCTGGTCAGGCGTTCTCCCGGCGTGTTGGGGATGAGGATCGTCTCGCTGAGCGGATCGCTGCCGTCCGCGAAGGTGAACGTGAAGAGGATGCCGATCTCGACCGGCGCGTAGCCCGAATAGTTGCCTGATGCCGGCGCGAAGTCGATCGTGCCGAGCGTGAAGGCCTCGCCGTCGACGCGGGTCAGGGTCGTGACGGCCGAACCCTGATAGTTGACAAGGCCGGTCTGGCCGAAGTCGATGCCGCTCAGGCCCTTGTTCACCGTGGTGATGAAGCAGGTATTGCCGGACGAGCAGCGATCGGCGGTGAGCTGATATTCGCCGGTCGGGTCTGTGTAGTCGCCATAGACATAGGTTTCGCCGCTTGGCTTCTTGAGGTCGTTGAAGTCGATCAGCGTCGCCTGGGCGGCCGAAGCGGTCAGCACGAGCGATGTCAGCGCCGCCGAGGCAGCGATGATCGTGGAACGGATTTTCATGGATCGGTCCTTTTTCGGGATTGAAGGGCGGGGCGCATATCCCGGCGCAGGGTCCGGAGGCCCCGCCCGCCACAGGAAGTCTCTCGCGAAACGAAGATGCCTCAGGCGAAGATGACGCGCGCGCCGCGCTTGCCGTTGCGCAGGCCGCCGCCGAGCAGGCCGAAGCCCAGTGTGAGCATTGCCCAGGTGGCGGGCTCGGGCACGGCCGCCGGGGGCGTCTGTGCCAGCGTGGCGCTGATCGACAGATCGTCGATGGCCAGGCCATGATCGCTGCCGGAAGAATTGTCGTCGACCCAGCGGAAGGCGAACGTCGCGCCGGGCGCGATTTCCAGATCGCTCAGCAGGGCGCTGATGTCGACGCTGTTGGCATTGCCGTCGAGCGCGGCGCCATTTGCCGAGAAGACCATGGGCAGGAGGTCGAGCGCGCTGAGGGTGGTCCAGCTGCCATTGTCCAGGCTGGTCGCGTCGAGCGAATATTGGAAGAACAGGCCGTCATCGGTCGAGTTCGCGGCGCGCCACTGCTCGCCGGTGAAGGCGAGGGCGAGGTCGCTGATCGTGGTGTCGAGACCGTTGATGAACAGGCCACCCAGATAGAGAGGACCGACCGAGCCGCTGGCGACGCTGCCCAGCGCGCGGTCCGTGGAGCCGGCCGCGCCGAAGCTGTAGGCATTGCCCGCGTTCGAACTACCGGTGCCGGCGGCATAGCGCCCGTCAGCCGCGCTGCCCGATCCCAGCTCGACGATCTGGAAGCCGGCCGGCAGGTCGGCGCCGAGCCCGGCCGTCGCCAGCGTATCGAAGTCCTGCGTATATTCGGTGGTCGTCAGCAGGAGCGGCGTGAGCGGCGAGCTGCCGGCGGCGGGCGCGGCGGCCGGCGCGAGCGCCGCTGCCGAGACGATCAGAAACTTGCTGAAGCGCATCATCTGTTCCTTTGGATGAAATTATGAAGGAATGCCGGATCAGGCGAAGGATACGGCGCGCGGGCGGCTGCGGCGGACGGCGCCCAGCAGTCCGAAGCCCAGCAGCATCATCGCCCAGGAGGCGGGCTCGGGCACGGCGGCCGCAGGGGTGTCGGCGGTGATGCGGAAGTTGAGGTCACACAGGCCGGAAGTCGCGCAGAAGCCGCTATAGGGCTCGCTCTGGAACAGCGCGGTGCCGCCCGCATAGGCATCGCCGCCCAGCACTTCGCCGGTGTAGATGTTGATCTCCGGGCCGAGCACGATGCCGTTGCGGTAGCTGTCGGTCGAGAGCACGAGCGTGCAGACCTCGCCGGCCGTCACGTCCCAGCCGCTCACGTCCACATCGAACCAGGTCGCCGTGCGATCGTCGATCGAGGCCGGAAGCGTGAAGCTGGTGGTGAACAGCGCGGTGCCCTCGAGCGTTTCGCCGGAAAGCAGCGAGAGCGTGATCGGCGCGTTGGCGCTGCCCGGGTTGAGCGCTTCCCACTGGAAGCCGATCGAGGAGAGATCGGTATCGAACGCCGTGAAGCTCTGACCGGCGAGCCCGACATAGGGCAGGGTGACGGCGCGCTGTCCGGTCGGACCCGAAACCACTTCGAGTGTTTCGGCGGCGGCCGGCATGGCGGCGAGCGTGAGCGCGACGATGCCCGGAACGAGCAGCTTGGTGAACATCTCTTTAACCCCTTCGCTTGAGTGCTGCGGGGGCGTTGCGCTGATTCGGCGTCTTCGTGGTTAAATTTTCATTACGATCGAGTGACTTGTCCCGTATCGGGATGGCCGGGGCCATTGCCGCGCCATCCATCCGGCTTCTTTCCCGAGCGGGGAGACGGCCTGCGCCCGCCCCTCGCCGGGGGACGTTTCGCGAACGGACCGGCCGCGTCGGGCCTCAGGCCGCCTGTCGCGCGACCACGGCGCCGGCGAGGCTGTTCGGGCCCGCGCTCAGAATCTCGACATCGATCAGGTCGCCGATCCGCGCATCGGCCGCCTCGACCACGACCGACTGGAGCCAGGGCGACTTGCCGATGAGCTGGCCGGGATGGCGGCCCCGGCGCTCCAGCAGCACCTGCGTGCGCTTGCCCACCGTCGCGCGGTTGAAGGCGAGCTGATCGACATTGATGGCGTCCTGCAGGCGCGCGAGACGCTCGGTCATCACCTGCGGATCGATCTGGCCGTCCATCCCGGCGGCGGGCGTGCCGGGCCGGGGGGAATATTTGAAGCTGAAGCACTGGGCATAGCGCACCGCGCGCACAATGCTCAGCGTATCCTCGAACTCGGCCTCGGTCTCGCCGGGGAAGCCGACGATGAAGTCGCCCGACATGGCAATGTCCGGCCGCGCGGCGCGCACGCGCTCGACGATGCGCAGATAGGACTCGCGGCTGTGGCTGCGGTTCATGGCCCTGAGGACGCGGTCGTTGCCGGACTGCACGGGCAGGTGCAGGAACGGCATGAGCGAGGGCAGCTCGGCATGGGCGTCGATCAGCCCCTGCGTCATGTCGTTGGGGTGGCTCGTCGTATAGCGGATGCGGGCGAGGCCTGGAATGCGATCGAGCGCGCGGGCGAGGCCGTCCAGCCCCTGCGCGCGCCCGGCCTCGTCCTCCCCGGTCCAGGCATTCACATTCTGGCCGAGCAGCGTGATCTCGCGCACGCCGGTATCCACCAGCCGGCGCGCTTCCTCGACGATGTCCTTCCACGGCCGGCTGATCTCGGCGCCGCGCGTGTAAGGCACCACGCAATAGGTGCAGAATTTGTCGCAGCCTTCCTGAACGGTGAGAAAAGCGCCCGGGCTCGCCCGGCGCGGCCGGTCCGGCAGGGCGTCGAACTTTGAAGCGGCGGGCATGTCCGTGTCGACGGCCTCGCCGCCCGTGCGCGCGGCTTCGATCAGGCCGGGCAGGCGATGATAGGCCTGCGGGCCCACGACCACGTCCACCATCTTCGTGCGCCGCCGGATCTCGGCCCCCTCCGCCTGCGCGACGCAGCCCGCGACCGCGATCATCGGGCGCGAGCCGTCCTCGCGGCGCATCCGCCCGATTTCGGAATAGACCTTTTCGGCCGCCTTTTCGCGGATATGGCAGGTGTTGAGCACGACGAGATCGGCCTCGATCCCCTCGGCCGCCGGCGCCATGCCCTGCGCGGCGAGCAACTCGCCCATGCGCTCGCCGTCATAGACATTCATCTGGCAGCCATAGGACTTCACATGGAAGGTCTTCGGCGCCGGTGTGGATGCATCATCGCTCATCCGGCGGGCCTATACAGGGGATGAGGCGGGCGCGGAAGTGGGGGATGTCCCATGGGGACGCCGCCATGGTCACGCGGCGGCATGCCGGCACGAGCGGACGTGATCGGTCCATTGACATTCCCGATCCTCTCTCTAGTGGAAAAATGCGAGTGCGTCGCAATAGCGTTCATCATAACGCAAGATCAGGGACAGGTCTCAGTGAAGTTTCGTGGTTTTCGTCCGCTTTCCGCCTGTCTGACAGGTGCGTCCGTGATGGCCCTGACCGGCGTTCCGGACATTGCCCTCGCCCAGACGGCCGGCGAGGGCGCAAGCGAATCCGACGGCGAGATCATCGTCACGGGCTCCTACACCACCGACGACAAGCTGGCATCGGCCACCGGCCTGCCGCTCAGCCTTCAGGAAACGCCGCAGTCGGTCACGGTGATGACCGCGCAGCGCATGGAGGATCAGGGCATCCGCACCCTGTCCGACGTCATCAACAATGCCGCCGGCGTCTCCTCCCGCGCGCTCGACAACGCCCGCAACGGCTTCTCCGCGCGCGGCTTCGACATCGACAATTACCAGGTCGACGGCATTCCGGTGCAATATGACACCGCGTACAGCGCCGGGGAGACGCTGCTCGATGTCGCGCTCTACGACCGCGTCGAGATCGTGCGCGGCGCGACCGGCCTGATGACCGGCGCGGGCAATCCCTCGGCATCGATCAACCTCATCCGCAAGCATGCGGACGCGGAGACGCTGACGGGCTCGATCACCGCCACGGCGAGCCGCTGGGACAGTTATTCCGTGATGGCCGACATCGGCGCGCCGGTGACGTCCGACGGTGCCGTCCGGGTGCGCGGCGTCGCCAAATATGAGGAAGGCGACAGCTTCACCGACCTGCTGCACAACAAGAAGCTGGTCCTCTATGGCGTGATCGATGCCGACCTGACGCCCGATACGCATGTGAGCGCGGGCATCAGCTATCAGGACAATGATCCGCGCGGCACCCAATGGGGCGGATTGCCCGTGTGGTTCTCGGACGGCACCCGCACCGACTGGGCGCGCTCGAAGACCATCGGCGCGGACTGGACGACGTGGCAGTCCACAAACCAGACGATGTTCGCCCGCCTCGAGCAGAAGCTCGGCGCCGACTGGCAGGTCACCGTCTATGGCAACCGCACGCTCAACAAGAGCGACATGCGGCTGCTCTATCTCTCGGGCACGGTGGACAGGGACACCGGCGAAGGGCTGGGGGCCTTCGCCGCCAATTATCAGGGCCGCGCCGCCCAGAACGACATCGGCGTGCGCGTGACCGGCACATATCGGCTTTTCGGCCGCGAGCATGACCTGATCGCGGGCGCCAGCTATGCGTCGCAGGACTTCGCCTTCTACAGCCGCAGCGCGCTCGACACCGCGACGCCGGGCAATTTCTTCGACTGGGACGGCACGTTCCCCGAACCGGCCTGGGGCCCGCGCAGCCAGGTGGTCGACACCCGCACGAAGCAGTGGGGCTATTATGCCGCCACCCGCCTGTCGCTGGCCGATCCGCTCCGACTGATCGTTGGCGGCCGGCTCGCCTCATGGGAGCGCAGCGGCACGTCCTATGGCGCGTTGGCCGATTATGGCGACAGGAACCGCTTCCTGCCCTATGCGGGCCTGCTGTTCGACCTGACACCCCACCACACCCTCTATGCGAGCTACACGAAAATCTATCAGCCGCAGAATTATCAGGACCAGAACGCCAATTTCCTGCCGCCAGTCACGGGCGCGAACTATGAGGCGGGCCTCAAGAGCACCTTCTTCGACGGCCGGCTGAACACGGCCATCTCGGTCTTCCGCATCGAGCAGGACAATCTGGCCCAGCAGATCCCCAATGAATATGTGAACGGCGATCCGACGCTGGGCCTCGCCTATCGCGCCGCAAAGGGCGCGCGCAGCACCGGCTTCGAGATCGAGGCCAATGGCGAGATCCTGCGCGGATGGCAGGTCGCCGCCAACTACACCCAGTTCAAGGCGAAGGATGCGAGCGACGTCCGCATCAACTCGCTCTATCCGCAGAAGCTGCTGCGCCTGTTCACGACCTATGCGTTCGACGGCGGGCTGGACGGGCTGACCCTGGGCGGCGGCGTCAACTGGGAAGGGCTGAGCTACACCGACACGACCAATGCGGTCACGGGCGCGGCCGAGCGTCTGGAGGTGCGGCCCTATGCGCTGGTCAACCTGATGGCCCGTTACCAGTTGCGCAACGGCCTGTCGGCGCAGATCAATGTCGAAAATCTGTTCGACAAGACCTATTATTCGCAGATCGGCTTCTACAACCAGCTTGCCTATGGCGAGCCGCGCAACGTAACCCTGACCCTCCGCTATCAGTTCTGACGGCGTTCGGGGGCGGGTCCGCCATCCCTCGCATCGGCGGGATGGCGTTCAGGGTGCGGTCGGCGGAATCGCGCCTTGACGCGCGACCCAGGCCGCCGCGATCCGTGCTTTCGCTTCCGCCGCCAGCGCCTTGCGGTCGGGATAGGCGCCCGGATCGAACGGGGCGAGGAGATGCAGCGTCACGCCCGTTCGCCCCCGCCGGCCCAGAATCCGGCGCGCATTGGCGAGGCCGCTTTCGCCTTCGGCCCAGCCCATGTCCCGCGATGCCGCGCCATAGTCGATCAGCACCGGCTGGACGCGCACGGCACGAGGCGGCGGCGAGAGGACGGCGAAGAGGGCGGGCTTGAAGGGGCGCAGGGTGACGCCGTCGCCGGTCGTACCTTCCGGGAACAGGGCGACGGGCTGATGCGCGGCCATGGCGGCGCGGACGCGCGCGACCTGCCCGGCGACCGCGCCGCGCTTCTCGCGGGCGACGAAGATGCTGTTGTTCTGCCGCGCCAGCCAGCCGACGATGGGCGCGTGCTCCACATCGTCGCGGGCGATGAACGCGCAGCCGGTCGCCCCGCCGAGCGCCAATATGTCGACCCAGCTAATATGGTTGGCGACGAGGAAGATTTGATCTTCAAGGGGTTGTCCGGCGATCTTCACGTCGAATCCCGCCCGCTTCGCCGCCCCCGCGAGGAAATGGCGGGGCCAGGGCGAGGGACGGCCGCCACGGCGGGCGATCAGGTGAGGGAGAACGCAGCAGATGGTGAAGCCGGCCAGCCGGGCAAGCCGCGCCGTGGCACGCAGGCCGCGCGTCATGCGCCTTCAGCTCTTGCGATCGAGCGAGACCCCGTAGAGCTCCATGCGGTGATCGACGAGGCGATAGCCGAGCTTCTCGGCGATCTGGCGCTGGAGCTGCTCCAGCTCGGGATCGACGAACTCGACGACCTTGCCCGTCTCCACGTCGATCAGATGGTCGTGATGCGCCTCGGGCGCGGGCTCGTAGCGCGCGCGGCCGTCGCCGAAATCATGGCGCTCGAGGATGCCCGCTTCCTCGAACAGGCGCACGGTGCGATAGACGGTGGCGATGGAGATGTTGGGATCGATCGCCGAGGCGCGCTCGTGCAGCTTCTCGACGTCCGGGTGATCCTCGCTCTCGGAAAGCACGCGCGCGATCACGCGGCGCTGTTCGGTGATCCGCAGGCCGCGCTCCGCGCACAGCGCTTCGATGTCGATGGTCCGGGTCATGCTTCCCTGTGTAGCGGAAAAACCGTCGCCGCAAAGCCGCAAAGTGGGAAGCGCACCGGGAAAAGGCAAGAAGGCGCCCGCTGGCATGAACCTGCGGGCGGACGCCGACCGGCAGCCGATCCTATTTGCGCGCGCGACGACGCGCGGTGCCGAGGCCGATCTTCTTGGCCAGGCTGCGCCGCTGTTCGGCATAATTGGGCGCGACCATCGGATAATCGGCGGGGAGGCCCCACTTGGCGCGATAGTCGTCCGGCGTCATCTGATAATGGGTCATCAAGTGGCGCTTGAGCATCTTGAGCTTCTTGCCGTCTTCCAGGCACACAATATAGTCCGGCTTGACCGACGCGCGGATGGATACGGCCGGTTCCTGCTTGGGCTGGGCCGGCGCGGCTTCCTGACGAAGCCCGGAAAGGGCGCTGTAGACGTTCTGGATGAGCGTGGGCAGGTCCGATACCGCAACGCTGTTGTTGGAAACATGGGCAGCCACGATATCCGAGGTCAACGTGACGATAACCTCATCGTTTGCGTCCGACATAGTCATATCCTTCTGTTGTTGTATTTTGGCCGACCCTGCTGCAACCCGCCCAGTAGGGTTGTTTGGCATCTAGTCCGCTTTGCTAGGCAAGGCAAGCAAAGTGCGGTCTGTTCATTCAATCCTGTGCCATAATGATCTTGAAACTTAATGCATCATAGCGTTGTCCGCTCTTACCTGAGTAATAATTACGCCTGATATTATATTGGAGGAAACCTGCTCTGCTGTAGAGCCGTATTGCGGGATTGTCGGCGCGGACTTCGAGGAACATCGTTCGCGCGCCGTTGCGCTCGGCTTCGGACATGCAGCGATCGAGCAGGCGGCTGCCATGGCCCGCGCCGCGATGGTCGGGATGGACGGCCAGCAGCAGCAGCTCGGATTCGCCGGCGATGGTGCGCATGAGCGCGAAGCCGACCGGCTTTTCGCCCAGCCGCGCCACCGCGAGCGCCGCGCCGGGCAGGCGCATCATCGAGGCAAGCTGGCCGGCGGACCATGCCTCGCCATATTCGGGCGGGAAGGCGGCCGTCATGACGGTCATGGCGTCGGCAATGTCCCCGTCGCGCGCTTCGCTGGCGAGGCGGATGGCGAGCAGCGCGTCCATCAGTTCTGCCCGGCGGCGGCCATGGGTTTCGCGTCGGCGCCGCGTCCATAGACCGGGCGGGCAGGGCAGGCGCGCTGGACGGGCGCGAGCAGCGGCACCTGCCGCGCATCGGGCAGCAGCGCATGGGCCTCGCCATGGCCCCGTGCCGCGACGAGCTGGGCCGCGCCCGAGCCGACGACGAGGGGCGCGTCGATCAGTCCGGCGAGCGTCGCGACGGGCGTCGAGCGGACCGGCGCGATCTCGCCGGGCCGGGCGATCGCCCAGAACAGCTCGCCATGCCCGCCTATCATCACGACGGCGACGTCGCCGGACAGGCCCAGCTCGTCGCGCGCCATGGCGCCGACCAGATCGAGGCAGCCGAAACCGGCGACCGGCACCGACCAGGCGAAGCCGAGCGCGACGGCGGCGGCGATGCCCACGCGCACGCCCGTGAAGCTGCCGGGGCCGACATCGACGAGGATCCGGTCGCACCGCCCGCCGCCGGGCAGCGCGGCGATGGCGGGCAGCAGCGCCTCGGCATGGCCCCGGCCGATCGCCTCATGATGGGCGGCAAGGCAGGTCCCGCCCTCGAACAGGGCGAGCGACAGGGCCGGCGTCGCGCAGTCGATCGCGAGGATGCGCCCGGTCCCGGCCCGCGCGTTCAGCGCCGTCCGGGCCCCGCCATGATCGTCCCCCACCGCGCTCACGCGTCAGACCGCTCGGACTTCCGAGACTTCCGGCACATAATGTTTGAGCAACTGCTCGATGCCGTTCTTGAGCGTCATGGTGGAGGAGGGGCAGCCCGAGCAGGCGCCCTGCATCTGCAGATAGACGGTGCCCTTGTCGAACCCGCGATAGATGATGTCGCCGCCGTCATTGGCGACGGCGGGGCGCACGCGCGTGTCGATCAGCTCGCGGATCTGCGCGATGACATCCTCGTCCTGCGGATCGTCGCCGGGCAGCAGGACCGTGTCCGTCTCCTCGGACGGCACGCGGATGCCCTGCGCGCTGGCGGCGCGGAACAGCGGCATGTCCGCCGCGAAATGATCGAGCAGGATGGAGATGACGTCCGTCCTGAGATCGCTCCAGGCAATGCCGGGCGCCGCCGTCACCGAGACGAAGTCCCGCCCGAAGAAGACGCCGGTCACATCGCCCAGGTCGAACAGCGCCTGCGCGAGCGGCGATGCCTCGGCTTCCTCGGGCGTGGCGAAATCCCGGGTGCCGGCGGTCATGACGACCTTGCCGGGCAGGAATTTGAGCGTGGCGGGATTGGGGGTCTGCTCGGTCTCGATAAACATGGGTCGCACTCGCTGACAGCGGTTCGGCGGCTGCTGGCGCAGCCGCGCGTTCGATCGTCATTTGGTCGGTCGGACCGCGCGGCGCAAGGGCTCAATGCGTCGCGGGCGCCAGTTCCGCCGCCGGCGCCCGATCCTTCGGTGCCGCATCGGGCGCCGGCGCGTGCGCGGCCTGCGCGGGCTGAGCCGCCTGCGCCGCGCGGGCGGCGATGGCGTCCTTCGACACCAGCGGCATGGGCATGCCGCGCGCCAGCGAAATGGCCGACCAGCTCGTCTGCGGCACCAGATAGCGCGCCGCCAGCGCCTGAAGATCGGCCGGCGTCACGCCCAGCAGATCGCGCGCCAGCGTCGCGGTCATGAACAGGCGGCGCGGATCGCTGGTGTAACCCTCGAGCTGCTGCATCCAGAAGGCGTTGCTCACCACGGCCCGGTTGAGGAGCTGGCGGAAGGGCTCGACCTGCCGGTCCAGCTCGTCCTGGCTCACCGGATGCTGCGCGAGGTCCGTCACGATCTCGTTGATATACTGGAAGAAATACGGGATCTTGTCCGGGCTGAGCTGGGCCTGGATGAAGAAATAGCCGCCCGTGTCCGACGATTCCGGCCAGACGCTGGTCGCCGAGGGCGAATAGGCCGCGCCATCGACCGAGCGCAGCCGTTCGAACAGCCGGTCGCTGACGATCTGCGCCAGCATCTCGAGCTGCCGGCTCTCGCGGATGCGCGCCGCGCCGCCGCCGGTCGGCCAGGCGATGACGGCGGCGGCCTGCTCGGCCGGGCCGTCATGGCTGAGCAGGATGGGCGCGGAGACAGGCGCCGGGAAGCGGAAACCCATGTCGGCGGGAGGCGGCGGCAGGTCCAGCCGCTGGGGCAGGGCGCCGAAGGTCGCGGCCACGGCCTGGATGGCCTGATCGGCCTGCACGTCGCCGAACACCTCGACCTCGATCGGCCCGGCATCGAGCAGCGGCGCCCAGAGCGCGCGGAACGAGTCCAGCGTGAGGATCGCGCGATCCGACGGCGTGGCCGGGGCGAAGCGGGCGTCGCGGTCCCGCATCAGCCATTCCAGATTGCGCGAGAAGGCATCGGCCGGCGTGCCCGGCACGGGGTCGTAGGAGGCTTCCACGGCCGCGATCGCCCGGCGCAGCGGCGCCTCGTCCCAGCGGGGGAAGGCGAGCTTGGTCGCGAAGAGGCGGAGCTGGTCCTTGTAATCCTCCGGACTGCTGACCGCGCTGAAGGTGAAGGCATCGTCATCGATGCCGAAATCCATGCCGATCTGGCGGCCATTGGTGAGTTCGGTCAGCTCGCGCAGGCCGAGATCGCCGATGCCGCTCGCCATGAGCGCGAAGGGCGCGGCCCACAGCGCATGATCGGTGTCCGGCGAGAAGCTCTGGCGGCCATGGCCGAAGCGGACATTGATGCGGACGCGGCCCGGCTCGGCATCATTGGCCATGAGCAGCAGCTTGACCCCGTTGGAGAAATCCACCTGCTCGATGGGCAGTCGCCCGACCTGCCTGCGCTGCACCACCGTGCCCGCCGCCGGCAGTTGCGGCAGGCTCGCCATGGTCACCGGCGCTTCGTTGAGCCGCGCGTTGATCGCGGGCGGGACGGGCGTGCGCAGGGCGGCCGCGAGCTGCGCCGCCGCGCCGGGCTGCTCGGCCTTGAGGCTCAGCAGGCCGCGCACCGCATCGCCCGAGAACAGGCGCCGGGTGGACGCCAGCAGATTGTCCGGTGTCATCAGCCGCCGCGCGGAGCGGAAGATGTCGAGCTGGACCTGCGGGCTCACCACCGTCTCGCGGATATCGACCGCGCCCACCATGGTCTCGACCTGCGTCTGGCTGGTCTCGACGGCGGCGCTGGCGACCTGCGCGGCATAGACCGCGTCCATCGCGGCATATTCGCGGTCGATGTCCGCCTGGCTCGGCGGCGTGCGGCGGGCATCCTCAATGATCGCGCGGACGTCGCGCAGCGCCTTGGCCCAGTCCGCGCCGAGCGGCACCACGGTCACATAGGTGGCGTTGGCCGAGCGGGAGCTGTTGTCCCAGTTCACGTCCGCCTGGAGGAAGCTCGCGCCGTCCATCGCCGCCGTTTCGAGCCGGCGGTTGATGAGCTGCAGCGCGAGAAGATCGGCCAGCCGCGCCTCGTTGAAGGCGACCGTATCGTCATTGAACGTCCAGGGACGCAGATAGGCGAGGCCCACCGAATAGGGCGCGCTCGCCTCGACGATGACCTTGGTCGCGGGCTGGCGTGGATCGGGCCGGCCGAAATCGGGAAGGGGCGTGGCCGGGCCGTCGACATGCCAGCCGCTGAAATGGGTGCGCACCATCGCCTCGAGCTGGGCCACGTCCATGTCGCCGGAAATGGCGATCACGGTCCGGTCCGGTCGATACCAGCGATCGTGGAAGGCGCGCAGGGCCGCCGGCGTGGCGGCGAGGAGCGAGGTTTCCGTGCCGATCGGCGCATGGTCGGCGAGGGGCTGGCCGGCGAAATAGAAGGTCCGGATCTCGTCGCCCACGCGGGCGCCCGGGCCCAGATTCTCGCGACGCTCGGCAAGCACGACCGACCGCTCGGCATTCACCGCCTCGGGGACGATGTTGGGCTCCTCGATCATGCCGGCGAGGATGCGCAGGCTCTCGTCGACGCCGGCGGGCGTCGCGAGCGGCAGGTCGAGCGCATAGGTGGTGCCGGTCGGCGTCGTCTGCGCATTGGTGTCGCTGCCGAAGGACGCGCCCAGCCGCTGCCAGATGCGCTTCGATTCCCCGTCCGGCACCTCGCGCGAGCCCCGGAAGGAGAGATGCTCGATGAAATGGGCGAAGCCGGCCTCGCCGGGCCGCTCCATGAGCGAGCCGACATCGACCCGCACGCGGATCGAGAGCTGCCTCGAGGGCACTTCATTGTGGCGGATGGCATAGCGCAGGCCATTGTCCAGCACGCCGAAATGCCAGGCCGTGTCCATCGGCACGTCGCTGTTCTGGTAGAGCCAGGGGCGCGGCGCGGGGGTGGCGGGCGCAGGCGCGGCGGCGGGCTGAACGGCCGGCGCGGGCGTCGCGGCGGCCGGGGCCGGCGACTGCGCGGCGAGGGGGCTGGCCAGCAGCGCGAGCGAAAGGGCGGCCGCGATCCACCGGCGGACGGGATCGATCATGATCATCCGGCCCGTCTAGGTCCGAAGAGGGGCCGGGTCACATCGAAACTTGTCGCAGAATGTCGCAGGGGAAGCTCCTGGTCGATGCCGGTCATCGGACGATGATGTCGTGGATGGGGATGATCGGGCAAGGCCTTTCCATCGCATCCCGAATCTGAACGCGCGATGACCGTGAAGGCCGCTTTTCCGCCATTTCCCTTTCCCGCCATTTCGGAGGAATGGGCAATGCTTTGTTTACTACGCGGGGCTTAGACTGGTCGCGAGGAGATCAGCGATGACCGCAGCGCAAGTTGCATCCGATGGACTGGGCGGACGGCTCGCCAGGCTCGGCAAGATATTGGGACTGGGCGAAGCGCCGGTCGATCTGGCCGAAACCCTGCCGCCGCCGGCCCGGGACGTGGGCGATGCGGTGCAGCGCCGCGAGATCGAGCGGCGGCGCGCCCTGTATGACGATATCGGCAATTTCCTTTTCGCCCATGACCTCGACCTGACGCCGCTCAATTTCGGGCTGGCGCTCGACTATATCACCGGTAACGACCTCGCCATCGAGAAGGCGGTGCGCGCGATCCTGAACGATCGCGGGCGACTCACCAACGGCATGGCCGAGCAGATCATCGCCGAGCAGCGCGCCGACGACCTGACGCCGGATTCGCTGGGCGAGATGCTCGTGCAGGTCGAGTCGAACCTCAATGCGATCACCGGCATCGCGGACCAGTCCAGCACCAGCGCCAAGGATTTCGGCGCCGCCCTCCAGCAGCAGGCCGCGGCGCTGACCCGCGACAGCGCCGGCGGCGAGACGATCGCCAATCTCGTCTCGCTCACGCGCACGATGATCGAGAAGACCCGCGAGGTCGAAGGCAAGATGCGCGAGGGGCAGAAGCAGACGCGCCTGCTGCAGAAGAATCTGGAGACGGCGCGGCGCGCGGCGGAGCAGGATCATCTCACCGGCCTGCCCAATCGCCGCAGCTTCGAGAGCACGCTGCGGGAGGAAAGCCGGATCGCACGGGCGCGGGGCGAGCCGCTCAGCCTCGCCTTCTGCGACATCGACCTGTTCAAGACCATCAACGACAATCACGGCCATGACGCGGGCGACCGCGTGCTCAAGTTCGTGGGCGGGCTGCTGGCCCGCATCTCGGGCGACAAATGCCATGTCGCGCGTCATGGCGGCGAGGAATTCGTCATGCTGTTCCGCGGCATGTCGATCGCCGAGGCGGCCAGGATCGTGGATGATGCGCGCATGGACCTGGCCGAGCGCAATCTGGTCGACCGCAAGACCGGGGAACGGATGAGCCAGGTCACCTTCTCGGGCGGCGTGGCGGACGTCTTCGCCTATCCGGAGCCGCGCGACGCGCTCAAGGCCGCCGATCGCGCCCTGTATCTCGCCAAGCAGCACGGCCGCAACCGCGTCTATATCGCGAGCGACGTGGAGGATTGAGCCAGGCGCCGGGCCGGATCAGAAATCCGGCTGGTCGTAATATCTGGGCGGGGTGACGACATCCATCCGCTCCGCCAGCAGCGGACGGAAGGAGGGGCGCGACTTGATCGCCGCATACCAGCGCTTGGTCGGGCGGTGGCCTTCCCAGTCGATGCCGCCCAGATAGTCGGCGACCGAGATGTGAGCGGCGGCCGCCACGTCCGCCAGGCTCATCATGCCGCCGGCCATCCAGCTATGATGGTCGAGCAGCCAGTCCATATAATCCATATGGGTGTTGGCGCGGCGCATCGCCTCGCGCAGCGCGCCGGCATCGGGCGCGGTGCGGGTGACGATTCGCTTGATCATCCGCTCGTTGAGCAGCGGCGCCACGACATCGCGATAGACGATCTGGTCGAACCAGGCGGTGAGGCGCCGGATCTCCGCGCGGGCGGCCGCCGAGCCGGAGATGAGCGGGAACTGCTCCACCGTCTCGTCGAAATATTCGCAGATCGCCTGACTGTCCGCGAGGCGGGTCGCGCCGTCGGCGGACTTGAGCGCGGGCGTCATGCCGGCCGGGTTGAGGTCCAGAAGCTCGTCGCTCGCGGCCCAGGGCGTCTCGCGCACCAGTTCATAGGTGATGCCCTTTTCTCCCATGAGGAAGCGCACCTTGCGGGAGAAGGGGCAGAGCGTGAACTGATGGAGATGCCACATGAGGCATGTTCCATAGTCGCGCGCGCGCGCCGCGCAAGGGGCGTCGCATCGCCGCACGCCCTGCCGCATCCGCAGGGAAGGGAGGCGCGGGGAGGCTGTCAATGCGCGCGCACTCTGCTAAATGACCGGCATGAAGCCGCTCGTGCGCCGCCTGCTCATCGTCGCCGCCATCGCCATCGTGGGGGGCGGCGCGGGCCTTGCGCTCGGTTCCTTCGTCGCGGGCGGACCCTCGCGGGAGGCGGCGGCGCTCAACGACCTCGATCTCAATCTGGATGACGGCACGATTCCCGCCGGCAATGCCCGGGACATGGCCGCCGCCCCGCCGCCGCTGCGCGCGGACGCGCCGCAGAATTATTCATGCCAGGGGTGCGACGCGGGGCTGCACAACGACATGGTTCCCGGCAATGAGAGCGCGCTCGCGCCGCTGCCGCCCTATCATCCGCAGGAAGGCGTGATCGTGCCGGTGGTGTCTCTGCCCGACGGGACGATGCCCTCGGCGACACCTTCCGCGCCGCCCGCCAGGACGCGCCCCACGGCAGGCAGCGTCAGGCCGGAGCCCGCGACCGCGCCGATGCGCTGACCGGTTTTTCCGGCGTATCGGCAGAGCGTGCCCGGGGGGGGGGCGGATCGACACCGGATACGGGACGGGCAGGCACGAAAAAAAGGGCCGCTGTGCGCGGCCCATTCCCCCGACTCCCTGACCATCCAAGGATTGTGCGGCGCCCGGGCGCCTTATTTGTCGCGCCTGCTTCCCAGCCGGCGGCCCCAGACCAGCCCGGCGGCGCCAAGGCCGAAGATCAGCGCCACGGGCGGCGCCGGAACATCGGTCGGCTTGGGCGAAGGCTTGTTCGGCGGACCGAACACGCCGGCCGTCGCGCTCGCCGATGCCAGCATGAGGAGCATGGAGCCGGCGAGGCCAGCGAGAATCTTTGAACCGGACAAAACAACCTCCCACGACACGTTTCGATTCGTGTCCCCGGGGCAGATCCTTAACAGAATCTTTAGAGGATTGCCCCGGCAACTTTCGGGGCTCCTGCGTCACGCGTCTCTATTTGAAACAGGGACGCCCGGCAGGGGCGGGCGGGGAAGTCGCCGCCGGCGGCGCGGTGGCCGCCGGCATGCCTTCATTCCGCCGCCACGGCCTCCGGCGCGTCCGAGAGGGGCATGGGCAGCCGCTCGATCATCTCGCGGGGGCAGACCTGCCAGAAATGCTCGCGGTTGCGCTCCCAGCCCTGCAGGATGGTGGCGGCCCAGCTACTGTCCGTGCGCGCGACATGCTCCTCGATCAGCGCCTTGAGCACGCCTTCCCAATGTTCGCTCGCAAGCCGCTGCCAGACGATGCTTTCCGGATTGGCGCGCCCGGCGAAGCTGCGCGCCTCGTCATAGACGAACGCCATGCCGCCGGTCATGCCCGCGCCGAAATTCGCGCCGACCTGGCCCAGGATGACGGCCGTGCCGCCGGTCATATATTCGCAGCCATTGGCGCCGCAGCCCTCGACGACCACCTGCGCGCCGGAGTTGCGGACGGCGAAGCGCTCGCCCGCCTGGCCCGCCGCGAACAGCCTGCCGGCCGTGGCGCCATAGAGGACGGTGTTGCCGACGATGGTATTGTCCTGGCTGGCGAGGCCGCTGGAGACCATCGGCCGCACCGCGATGATGCCGCCCGAGAGCCCCTTGCCGACATAGTCGTTGGCGTCGCCGAACACTTCGAGCGTGATGCCCTTGCAGAGGAAGGCACCCAGCGACTGGCCCGCCGTGCCGCGCAGGCGGACATGGACATGGCCGTCCGACAGGGCCGACATGCCGAACTTCTGCGTCACCATCGCCGAGAAGCGCGTGCCCACGGCGCGGTGCGTGTTGCGCACCGTATAGGTGAGCTGCATCTTCTCGCCGCGCTCGAACACCGCCTTCGCGTCCGCGATCATCTGGGCATCCAGACTGTCCGGCACCTCGTTGCGGAAGGTCGGGATGCTGAAGCGGCGCATCTCGTCGGGCGCATCCACCTTGGCGAGGATCGGGTTGAGGTCGAGATCGTCGAGATGCTCGGCGCCGCGGCTCACCTGCTTGAGCAGTTCTGTGCGGCCGATCACTTCGTCGAGGCTGCGGCAGCCCAGCCGCGCGAGGATCTCGCGCACTTCCTCGGCGATGAAGGTCATGAGGTTGATGACCTTCTCCGGCGTGCCCGTGAACTTGGCGCGCAGCCGCTCGTCCTGCACGCACACGCCCACCGGGCAGGTGTTGCTGTGGCACTGGCGCACCATGATGCAGCCCATGGCGACGAGGCTGAGCGTGCCGATGCCGAATTCCTCCGCGCCCAGGATCGCGGCGATGACGATGTCCCGCCCGGTCTTGAGCCCGCCGTCCGTGCGCAGCTTCACGCGGTGGCGCAGGCCGTTGAGCGTCAGCACCTGATTGGCCTCGGCCAGCCCCATTTCCCAGGGAAGCCCCGCGAACTTGATGCTGGTGAAGGGCGAGGCGCCGGTGCCGCCGACATTGCCCGAGACGAGGATCACGTCCGCATGCGCCTTGGCGACGCCCGCCGCGACGGTGCCGATGCCGGCCTGGCTCACCAGCTTCACGCAGACCCGCGCGCGCGGGTTGATCTGCTTGAGGTCGTAGATGAGCTGCGCCAGATCCTCGATCGAGTAGATGTCGTGGTGCGGCGGCGGCGAGATGAGCGTCACGCCGGGCGTCGAGTGGCGCAGCTTCGCGATGAACTCCGTCACCTTGAAGCCGGGAAGCTGGCCGCCCTCGCCGGGCTTGGCGCCCTGCGCGACCTTGATCTCGATCTCCTCGCAGGCGCCCAGATATTCGGCATGGACGCCGAAGCGGCCCGAGGCGATCTGCTTGATGCTCGAATTGGCGTTGTCGCCATTCTCATAGGGCTTGAAGCGCGCGCGATCCTCGCCGCCTTCGCCCGAGACGGCCTTGGCGCCGATGCGGTTCATGGCGATGGCCAGCGTCTCGTGCGCTTCGGGCGACAGGGCGCCCAGGCTCATGCCCGGCGTCACGAAGCGCTTGCGGATCTCGGTGATCGCCTCCACCTCGTCGATCGGCACGGCCTGCGCGGGATAGACGAACTCGACCAGGTCGCGCAGATAGACGGGCGGCAGCTCCTGCACGCCGCGCGAGAATTGCAGATAGGTCGAGTAGCTGTCCGTCGCCACCGCCGTCTGGAGCAGGTGCATGAGCTGCGCGGTATAGGCATGGGTGTCGCCGCCCGCGCGCTGGCGGTAGAAGCCGCCCACCGGCAGGGTGACGATCGCCTTGTCATAGGCCGCCTTGTGCCGGTCCCGCGCGTTCAGCAGCAGCGAGGCGTAGCCTTCGCCCGAGATCTTGGACGGCATGGACGGGAACAGGTCGTTCACGATCGCGCGGGAGAGGCCGACCGCCTCGAAATTATAGCCGCCGCGATAGGAGGAGACGACCGCGATGCCCATCTTGCTCATGATCTTGAGCAGGCCCTCGTTGACCGCCTTGCGATAATTTTCGAGGCAGGTCTCCAGGTCGCGCTGGCCCAGCAGGCCGCGCGCGTGCCGGTCGGCGATGCAGGCCTCTGCGAGATAGGCGTTCACCGTGGTCGCGCCCACGCCGATCAGCACCGCGAAATAATGAGGATCGAGGCATTCGGCCGTGCGCACGTTGATCGAGGCATAGGAGCGCAGCCCCTTGCGGACCAGGTGCGTGTGGACGGCGGCCGCCGCCAGCACCATGGGGATGCCGATCCGCTCCGGCCCCACATTCTCGTCGGAGAGGAACAGCTCCGTCTGGCCCGCGCGCACGGCGATCTCCGCCTCGTCGCGGATGCGGCCGATGGCGGCGCGCAGCGCGTCGTCCGGCCCGTCCACGGGGAAGGTGCAGTCGATCTCCGCGACCACCTTGCCGAAATAGCGCTTGAGGCGCGACCAGTCCTCGCACAGCAGCACGGGCGAATCGAGCACGAGCACGTCGCTGCTCTGCCCGTCCTCCTCCAGGATGTTGGCGAGGTTGGAGAAGCGCGTCATGAGGCTCATCACATGGCGTTCGCGCAATGAGTCGATCGGCGGATTGGTGACCTGGCTGAAATTCTGCCGGAAGAAATGGCTGATGGTGCGCGGCTTGTCGGTGATGACCGCCAGCGGCGCATCGTCGCCCATCGAGCCGATCGCTTCCTTGCCGTCCTCGGCCATGGGGCTGAGGATCAGTTCCATATCCTCCATGGTGAGGTTGGCGGCGATCTGGCGGCGGGTCAGCTCGGCGCGGCTCCAGGCCGGGCGCGCATCGCCGGATGGCGCGGGCAGGTCGGCCGCGGTGCGGAAGCCTTTCACATAGTCGGCATAGGGGCGCTCGCCCGCGATCCGGTCCTTGATCGCGCGGTCGTCGAACAGGCGCCCCGCGTCGAGATCGACCGCGATCATCTGGCCGGGGCCGAGCCGGCCCTTCCTGATGACGGCGCTTTCCGGCACCACCACCATGCCCGCCTCGGACCCGACGATCAGCAGATGATCGTCGGTGAGCGAATAGCGCAGCGGGCGCAGCGCGTTGCGATCCAGACCGGCGACGGCCCAGCGCCCGTCCGTCATGGCGAGCGCGGCGGGCCCGTCCCAGGGCTCCATCACGGAGGCGAGATATTCGTACATGTGACGATGCGCCTCGGGCACGTCGTCGCCATGCTGCCAGGCTTCCGGCACGAGCATGATCTTGGCGGTCGGCGCGTCGCGCCCGGCGCGGCACAGCGTCTCGAACACCGCGTCGAGCGCGGCGGTGTCGGACGCGCCGGCCGGGATCACCGGCTTGATGTCGCCGGACTGCTCGCCGAAGGCGAGGGCGGCCATCTTGATCTCGTGACTCTTCATCCAGTTCTTGTTGCCGCGGATCGTGTTGATCTCGCCATTATGGGCGAGGCTGCGGAACGGCTGGGCCAGCCACCATTGCGGGAAGGTGTTGGTCGAATAGCGCTGGTGGAAGATCGCCACGCGGCTCTCGAACCGCTCGTCGACCAGGTCCGGATAGAAGACCGACAGGCTCTCGGCGAGGAACAGGCCCTTGTAGACGATCGACTGGCAGGAGAGGGAGCAGATGTAGAAATCGTTGATCTGCGCCTCGACCACCTTCTTCTCGATGCGGCGGCGCACGAGATAGAGGTCGCGCTCGAACTCAGCGACGTCCTGCTCCTCGGGCATCGGCCCGGCGATGAGGATCTGCTCGATCTCGGGCCGGGTGCGCTGCGCCTTCTCGCCGATCACCGAGACATCGACCGGCACCTGCCGCCAGCCATAGATGCGGTAGCCGGCATTGATGATCTCGGACTCGACGATGGTGCGGCAGGTTTCCTGCGCGCCCAGGTCCGTGCGGGGCAGGAAGACCATGCCGACCGCGAGGCGATTGGGCAGGGGCTTGTGGCCGGCGGCCGAGATGGCGTCATCGAAGAAGCGCGCGGGCAGGTCGACATGGATGCCGGCGCCGTCGCCGGTCTTGCCGTCCGCGTCCACGGCGCCACGGTGCCATACCGCCTTCAGCGCATCGATGGCGCTCGCCACGACGCGGCGCGAGGGCTGTCCGTCCGTCGCGGCGACGAGGCCGACGCCGCAGGCATCGCTCTCGAACTCGGGGCGGTACATGCCCTCGCGGGCCAGGCGCTGGCGTTCGGCTTCGCGTGTCGAAGTCATGGAGTCACTCCATTCTCAGATGGGCCATTCCCGGATGGGCCATTCCCGGCCCGGCTGGCGCAAAGGCGGTCGGCATCGCAGGGGTGCGGGCGCCGATCGGCGTGAGGATCGCGTCTCATGCCGCGACCGCCTTGCGCGCCAGCGCCTTCTCGCGCAGCCAGGCGTGGATATGCTCGGCGACGTCCCGCCCGTCGCGGATCGCCCAGACGACGAGGCTGGCGCCGCGCACGATGTCGCCCGCCGCGAACACGCCATCGAGGCTGGTCATCATGCGACGGTGGTCGACGCGCAGCGTGCCCCAGCGCGTGACCGCGAGCGTGGGGTCGCCGAACATGCCGGGCATGTCCTCGGGATCGAAGCCGAGCGCCTTGATGACCAGATCGGCCGGGATGGTCGCCTCGCTGCCGGGCTCCGGCTCGGGCGCGCGGCGGCCCGAGGCATCGGGCTGGCCAAGGCGCATGCGGGTGAGCTTCACGCCGGTGATACGGTCCGTCCCCTCGAAGGCGACGGGCGCGGAGAGCCAGACGAATTCGACGCCTTCCTCCTCGGCATTCTGCACCTCGCGCTGGGAGCCGGGCATGTTCTCGCGATCGCGCCGGTAAAGGCAGCGCACGCTCCGGGCCCCCTGGCGCACGGCGGTGCGCACGCAGTCCATGGCGGTGTCGCCGCCGCCGATCACCACCACGTCCTTGCCGGTGGCGAGCAGCGAGCCATCCTCATGGGCCGGCACAGGATCGCCGAAGCCGGCGCGGTTGGAAGCGGTGAGGAAGTCCAGCGCCCTGACGACGCCGGGCGTGGCGGCGCCCGGCATGGACATATCGCGCGCCTTGTAGACGCCGGTGGCGATCAGCATCGCGTCATGGCGCCGGCGCAGCTCGGCGAAGCTGGCGTCGCGGCCCACATCGAAGCCGAGATGGAAGTGGATGCCGGCCTCCTCGAGCCGCTTCACCCGGCGCATGACGACATGCTTCTCCAGCTTGAAGCCGGGGATGCCGTAGGTGAGCAGGCCGCCGGCGCGGTCATGCCGGTCATAGACATGCACTTCATGCCCCGCGGCCCGCAGATATTCGGCGGCGGTGAGCCCGCCGGGCCCGGCGCCGATGATGCCCACCGATTGCCCGGTCGCCTCGCCCACCTGAACGGGCTCGACCCAGCCTTCCTTCCAGGCGGTGTCGGTGATGAACTTCTCGACCGAGCCGATGGTGACCGAGCCGTGACCGGAGAACTCGATGACGCAATTGCCTTCGCACAGCCGGTCCTGCGGGCAGATGCGGCCGCAGATCTCCGGCATGGTGGAGGTCATGTTGGAGAGTTCATAGGCCTCGCGCAGCCGGCCCTCGGCGGTCAGGCGCAGCCAGTCCGGGATGTGGTTGTGCAGCGGGCAATGGACCGAGCAGTAGGGCACGCCGCATTGCGAGCAGCGGGCGGCCTGGTCCTCCGCATTGTTCGTCGCGAAGCTGCGCGCGATTTCCTGGAAATCATGCGCGCGTTCACCCACCGGGCGCTTGTCCGGATAGGACTGCGTCCGCACGACGAATTTCAGCATAGGGTTTTCGGCCATTACTCACGTCCCGTTTCAACGGGGAGGCCGATAGCGTCAAAAAATTGCGGAGTCACGCGATTCAGCGCGAATAGGTCAGTTTCACTGTCTATAATTTTGCCGGATTGGTGAATTTCCTTCGCGGATGCAGCAGGTGCATGTGAAAATAAGGTCCGAATCGGACCTATCGTGCTGTCAGCCAGATCAGCGCGGCGATTCCGGCAATGATTCGATACCAGGCGAACGGCGCGAAACCCTGGCGCGAGACAAGGTCGACGAACCATTTGATGACGACGATCGCGACGATGAAGGCGACCACGAAACCGATGGCGATGTCCCCCCAGTTGACCGCCGCGCTCATCAGCACCTCGCGGTTCTTCCAGCTCTCCAGCGTGGTCGCGCCGAGCATGGTGGGGATGGCGAGGAAGAAGGAGAATTCGGCCGCCGTGCGCCGGTCGACGCCCAGCGAGAGCGCGCCCATGATCGTCGCGCCCGAGCGGCTGACGCCCGGGATCATGGCGAGGCACTGGATGAAGCCGATGCCGATCGCGCGGGCGAAGGGAATGTCCGCCACCGCATGGAAGCGGAACGTGCCGAGCAGCCGCTCGATGGCGAGGATGGCGATGCCGCCCAGCACCAGCGCGACCGCGACCACCCTGGGCGCGCCGAGCAGCGTCTCGATCTGGCTGTGCAGGGCAAGGCCGAGCACGGCGGAAGGCAGGAAGGCGAGCAGCAGGTTCAGCAGGAAGTGCCAGCTCCCCTTGTCCCGCGCGAACAGGCCGAGCGCGACGGTCCAGAAGGTCCGCCAGTAGAGCACCACCACTGCCAGGATCGCCCCGAGCTGGATGACGACGTTGAACGTTGCCCATTCCGCCGAGTCATAGCCGAGCAGTTCGCTCGCGAGGATGAGATGGCCCGTCGAGGAGACGGGCAGGAATTCGGTCAGCCCCTCGACGATGCCGAGCAGGATGACGGTCAGGAGATGGCTGTCCATGGCGAACATCCTGTCGGGAGGGCCGTGCGCGGCCGGAGAGGGGAAGGATCGGTCAGGCGCGCGCGGCGTGGCCGAAACGGCCCTGCTTGCGATATTGCGCGAGCCAGGCCGGCGCGATCGCCGCCAGCGGGGCGGGCCGGATGCCGAACGCCGCGATGCCCTTCGCGCCGTGCGCGACGACATTGTCGGTCAGCAGCATGCGATACTGGTCGGTCGTGAGCGGGGCGCCGGGCGCCCAGCCGGTGAGCGCCGCCATCGCCTTCGCGATCGGATCGGCGATCGGCAGGAAATTGGGCTTGCGGCCGATCTCCCCGGCGATCCAGCGATTGATCTGCGCCAGCGTCAGGACGTCCGGGCCGCCCAGCTCGAAGGTCTCGCCACCGAAACGGCCGGGCTGGTCCACCGCCATGGCGATCGCCGCCGCGACATCGCCGACATGGATCGGCTGGAAGCGCGTCTCGCCCCGGACCAGCGGCACGACATGCAGCAGCGGGCAGGCGGCGCCGGACACGATGAGCTGGGCGAAGCGGTTGGTGAAGCCGTCATTCTGGCCGAACAGGATGGAGGGCCGGACGATCGTGGCCTTCGGGAAAGCGGCGCGCACGGCGGCCTCGCCTTCGCCCTTGGTGCGGCCATAGGCGGAAGGGCTGGCCGGATCCGCGCCGATCGCCGAGACATGGACGAGCGCATCGAGCCCGGCGGCCGCTGCGGCTTTCGCGATGTTCGCCGCGCCGCCGACATGGACTGCCTGCATCGGCCCCTTGAGCAGCCCGACCAGATTGACCGCGGCGCCCGCGCCGGCCAGCGCGGCGGCGACCTGCGCCTCATCGGTGATGTCCATCGCGACGAATTGCGTCTGGCCGACATTGCCGAGCGAACGGACGGCCTGCGTCGCGCGCACGTCGCGCTGGGCGATGCGGACGGGATAGCCGCGCGTCAACAGCTCCTGCGCCACCTGACGGCCGAGAAAGCCGCCACCGCCAAACAACACAACCGGCTTGTCCTGAGCACTCATTCCGCATTCCCGCTATGGCTGATTCATCGCGCCGCGTCGTCGCGCGGCCGGCGCCATCCTTGCCCCAGCCGCGCGCGCAAGACAACTCAAGACACGCTGCGGGCGCGTTCGGATCGGGGAGGCGGTGGCGCGCCATCCCCTCTCCAGCCTGCGCCGGAGTCGATCCGCTTCCAACCGACTCAGTGCTCCTGCGAAAGCGGGAGCCCAGGGCCCGGCCGCAGTGCCCTTGCGCCCTGGGCTCCTGCCTGCGCAGGAACACAAGCTGGGCCTCTGTATCTGGAAAGGATGGCCTCCAATCGGCTTGCGGCCGGCGAGCTCCGCTATCTGCTCCCGTGAGGGAAGGAGCTTCCTGCGGGCGTTGGCCTCGCCGTTACCCTCGGCGCTTGCGCGGGGTCATGCCGCTCAGGCGTTTTCCTTCGCATAGTCGATCGCCGTCTCGCCGCGGGCGTGCATCTCGTCCATGTAGCGGGCGCGCGCGTTGAATTCGGGCGGGAGGGGGCGGCCGTCCGGCACGTTCAGCCAGAGGCGCAGGAGCAGCCGCTTGTTCCGCGGCGTGTCCGTGAATGCGGTGCGCGAGTGCAGGGCGGTGAAATTGTGCCAGAACAGCATTTCGCCGGGCTCCAGCATGAAGTCCGCGCGGACGTCCGGCCGCAGGGAGACCGCTTGCATATAGTCCAGCGCCTCGCGCAGCGCCGCCGGCAGCTCGACGCCCATGATCCGCGCCGCATTGAGGACGAAGGGGATGTGGTAATAGCAGCTCACCTTCCCGCCGACATAGCCATAGACGGGCACCCTGGTGTCCGAGAGCTGGCCGCCGGCGGACTCATGATAGAAGCCCTCGTACAGCGGCGCGAGCAGATCGGGCCGCTCCGCGAAGATCGCATTGTGGATGGCGAGGCTGCTGACGATGCCGCTGAGGCCGCCTTCCTCCGCCTTGCGCACGCAGGCGAGCGAGAGAAGCTCGTGGAAATCGGTGTGCGAGCGCAGTTCGGTGTCCATGAGATAGCCGCGCCCGGTCGGGTTGTCCTCCTCCTTCTGGACGAGGCCGATGCGATCGCGCCGGTAGCTTTGCTCGACGCCGTTGCCGAGATGCGTGCCGAGGCCCCAGTAGATGCGGCGGAAGGCCTCATAGCCATAGCGATCGAGATCGAGGCCGGAAAGGATGATCGCGCCGCGCCCGTCCATGATCTGCGCGCGCACATCGGCCATGAACGCGTTGATGAGCGGATGATCGAACCGGGCGCGCGTCACCTGATCGTCCGGCGTGTCGGCGGTGCTGGCGAGCAGCGCGTCCAGCGCCTCGAAATGCTCCGGCCCGAGCCGCGTCGTCAGCCCCTCGCGGCCACCCACCGATGCGCTTGTCCAGGCGCCCGGATGATCGATGATCCGATCATGAATTGCGACCACAAGCCTCTCCTCAAGTCCAGAATTCCGGCAAAACAGGCCTGACCTATCATTCGGACTCGAAGGATTGTCAAGCTAATGAAACAGGGAGGCGATGGCCGTTGCGTCGGAAGAGGCCGGGGTGGCAAGCGAATGCGGGCGGCATCCACAGGGCATTGACAGGCGCGGGCGCTGTTGGGATGAGTTTTGCCGCATAACAATTAACATGTTCATCGACTCCGGGGCGGGCGCCCCGCGGGTCGGGACCCCGCCGCCGGACAGGAGGCGGCAAGGAGCAGGAGGATTGCCATGGCCGATCGGGACCCCGCCTACACCCCCGTTCACCTGAGCGCGCGCGACATTCCGCCGCCGCCCACGATCAGCGCGGTGGCCCGCGCCTTCCTCTCCGAAGGCGCGGCGACACCGGCGATGGACTGGCCGCCGGCGCATGACAAGGCGGCCTGGCGCGCGCGCATCGCCGGTTCCGAGCAGCTCTGGGAGGAGATGGCCGCGCCGATCCTCGCGCGCGCCACGGCGTCGATCGAGACGGTGCGGATCGCGGGCGTGACCTGCCATGACTGCCTGCCGGCCGGGGGCGCCCGCGCGGACGGGCCGGTCTATCTGTTCATCCATGGCGGCGCCTTCGTCATGGGCGGCGGCGCCTTCGCCCGGGTGCTGGGCGCGCGTTATGCCACGGCCTTCGGGGCGCGGGTCGTCTCGGTGGACTATCGCATGCCGCCCGATCATCCCTATCCGGCGGCGCCGGAGGATTGCGTGGCGGTCTACAAGGCGCTGATCGAAACGATCGACCCCGCGCGCATCGTGATCGGCGGCGGATCGGCGGGCGGCAATCTGGCGGCCTCGGCCACGCTGATGATCCGCGACCGGGGCCTGCCCATGCCCGCCGGCGTGGTGCTGCTGACACCGGAAGTGGACCTCACCGAATCCGGCGACACATTCCGCACCAATCGGGATCTGGACGTGATCCTCAAGCATGGCCTGCCGGAGTGCAACGCGCTCTATGCGGACGGCCATGACCTGACCGATCCCTATCTCTCGCCGCTGTTCGCGGACTTCACGAAGGGCTTCCCGCCGACGCTGGTGCAGAGCGGCACGCGCGACCTGTTCCTCTCCAACTCCGTGCTCATCCACCGCAAGCTGCGCGCGGCGGGGATCGACGCGGACCTGCATGTCTGGGAAGCCATGCCCCATGCCGCCTTCGGCCGCGGCGACGCGCCCGAGCATGACGAGATCACCGAGGAAGTGGGACGCTTCATCCGCCGCGTGACCGGCTGAACCGGCGGCGCGCACCCGGCGCGCGATCGGTCCTTGCGCCGGCCTCCGGCTTGCGACATTATGAACATGTTAATTAGATGCGCGTGGGGGTTGCGCTCGCGCGCGAGGGAGAGGCGCATGACGATCCAACCGGACCCCGCCACCGTCCAGCAGATGATCGACCGGATGGTCATCGGCGAGATGCAGAACCGCTACATGTTCGCGCTCGATTGGCATGATCCGGACATGTATGCCGGGCTCTTCACGGAGGATGCGATCCTCGAATGGCCCGAGGGACGCGCGCAGGGGCGCGAGGCGATCCGGGCCGCCTGCATACGTATCGGCAAGTTCTTCGACAATCTGGCGGCCGCCGCCGCGCCGCGCAAGCCCTTCCAGTTGCGCCATTTCGTGACCAACCAGACATTCGCCGTCACCGGAGACACGGCCAGGGCCTGGGCCTACTGGTTCGATCTCAACAACGACAATCTGCAGCGCTGGCCCTATCTGGCGGCCTATGGCCATTATGACGACGATCTCGTCCGCACGGCCGATGGCTGGCGCTTCTCGCATCGGCGCATCTTCAACGAGATGACCGGCGAGACGCCGCCGGGCAATCCGGTCGCCGGATGAGGGGCGGGCGCGGCCGTCCGGACGGGACGCGCGATGCGCCCCCGCCGACGGGCGATCGGCGCGGCGCCACGGGCCAGCCGGAGGCCGATGTCCGATCCATGGCGTTGACACCGCTCCGGCATCGATATACTTATCATGTTATGTTTTGATCGCACGGGAGCCTGTCGCGGCGGCGAGAGGCGGAGATGCGACGGAGACGCGGAGGGAATGATGCGGCGGGGCGCCCGATTTGCCCGGCACGAAGGATGCCGGCGCACGCCCGGCGCCCTTCGGGCAAGGCCTGATCGCGCGGCGCGCCGGCCGGCCTTTCCGGCGTCTTCGCAACGGTGAATCGGTCTCCCGGGCGCGCTGAACGGCGTCCGCGCAAGGCGGATGAGGAGAGGATGAGCAGCGTGAGCGGACCCGATGCCAGCATGGTGCTGGAGAGCCCCGGCGAACCGGCCCGCCCGGCCACGCCTTCCGACGCGGCGGCGCGGAGCCGGACGGGCTGGTACACTGTTTATGTGACGGCGATCGTGGCGGTCATGTCGCAGATCGACCGGGGCATCCTCGCCCTGTTCGTGCAGCCGATGAAGCGCGACTTCGGCCTCAGCGACACGCAGGTGAGCATCCTGCTCGGCTTCGCCTTCACCTTCTTCTATGTCGTCGGCGGCCCGCCGCTGTCCCGCGCGGCGGACCGGGGCGTGCGCAAGGTGGTGATCGCGAGCTGCCTGGCCGTGTGGAGCCTCGCCACCGCCTTCTGCACCATCGCGCAGAGCTTCTGGTCCTTCTTCGTCGCGCGCGCGGTGGTGGGCGGCACGGAGGCAGGCTGCGGCCCGGCGTCCATCTCGATGATCGCCGACGCCGTTCCGCGCGAGAAGCTGCCGCGCGCCTACGCCATCTACAATAGCGGTTTCGTCGGCGGCGGGGCGCTCTCGCTGTTCATCGGCGGCGTGCTGATCGGCCTCATGGCCGACATCCCGCCGATCCGGCTCGCCGGCATCGGCACCATCCACAACTGGCAGCTCGTCTTCATGATCGTGGGCCTGCCGGGCCTGGCGATCGCCGCGCTGATGATGTTCACCGTGCCCGAGCCGCGCCGCAAGGGCGGCACGCGGCCCGGCGGCTACCCGTTGCGCGAGGTGGCCCGCTTCATCCTCGGTCAGCGCGCCATGCACCTGCCGCTGATGATCGGCATCCTGATGATGAATTTCCAGCTCTATGGCATCGCGGCCTGGATGCCCGCCTTCTTCGAGCGCAGCTATGGCTGGGGCCCGGCGAAGATCGGCCCGCTGCTCGGCATCGTGATGCTGGTCAGTTCCATGACCGGGCTCTTCGCGGGCGCGCGGCTGGCGGAGATCTTCGCCCGGCGGCGCGACGACGCCAATCTGCGCGTGATGGTCCTCGCGCAGCTCCTGTCCTTCCCGCTCGGCTTCCTGGCGCCGCTCATGCCCGGCCCCTGGCTGGCGCTGGCCATGGTCGCGGCGGGCGCGGTGTTCGCCGCGATGGGCGGGCCGGCCTACAACGCCGCGATCCAGATCGCGACGCCCAACGAGATGCGCAGCCAGGTCAACGCGATGTACTTCATCATCATGAATGCCATCGCCGGCTCGCTGGGGCCGACGCTGGTCGCGCTGATCACCGACCATGTCGCCCGTTCGGAGGCGGACCTGCGCTATGTGATTTCGGGCCTGCGGCTCGTGCTGGGCCCGGTGGCGGTATTCTTCATGTGGAAGGCGCTGCGGCCCTACGCGGCCATCTTCCGCGAGCGGGTCGCGGAGAATGGCGACTAGCGTCGGCTTGCCTCCGCGTTCCGACGGAGCGCTTTCGCAACGGGCATGAGATGCCCCGGATGAGGAGATTTCGGACATGGCTACAGTGACGGAGAACCGCGAACCGGTCGATCAGGCGCTGGAGGATCGCATCTCGCGGCTGCTGGTCGGCGCGGTGGACCTGCATTGCCATTCCGGCCCCTCGGTGATGGCGCGGGACATCAATCATGTCGAGGCGATCGAGGAAGTGGCGGCGGCCGGCTTCCGCGGCATGCTCATCAAGGATCATTATTATTCCGCGACCCCGATCACCACGCTGCTGAAGCAGACCCACGGCCATCTTGGCGTCGATCTCTACTCCGGCGTGCCGCTCAACAATGCCAATGGCGGCTTCAACAAGCATGCGATCGACGCCGGCTGCGCGCTGGGCGCCAATCTGGTGTGGATGCCCACCTTCTCGGCGAAGAACCACATCGATTCGCCCTTCGGGATCAAGGCGGGCTTCCCGCACACCATCCTGCCCATGATCCCGTTCGAACCGCTGACGCCGCTCGACGGGAATGGCGAGGTGAAGGACGAGGTGAAGGAATGCCTCGATCTCGTCGCGCAATGGGACGTGATCCTCTCGGGCGGGCACATGCACATCTCGGAAATCTTCAAGGTGTTCGAGGAAGCGCAGAAGCGCGGCGTCAACAAGCTGCTGGTCAATCACCCGACCTTCATCCTCGAGGCGACGCATGACGACATCCGCGAGCTGGTCCGCCGGTTCGATGCCTATATCGAGCATTCGCTGTGCATGTACATCACGCTGACCCGGCGCCCGAAGGCCTTCTACCCGCCCGAGGAGCTGGACGCGCTTATCAGGGCGGGCACGGTGGACCGCACCATCCTTGCCTCCGACATGGGGCAGAAGAACAACGACCATCCGGTATACGGCTTCCGCGAGGTCGTGCGGGAATGCATCCATCTCGGCTATCCGGATGAGGATATCCGCAAGATGATCTCGGGCAATCCGCTGCGGCTGCTGGGGGTGGAGGCATAATTTTCGCGCCCTTCCCGCCGGGTTTCCCATGTCCTGATGACGGCTTCGGGCGTGCCCGCGCGGGCAGGATTCCGGGGCCCGGCGGCGGTGCATTCCTCGATCCCCGCGAAGCTGAATCCGTGCTCCTGCGAAAGCAGGAGCCCAGGCCCCGGCGGCGGTGCATCGCCGCCCTTGAGTCGATCCGGGTGAAGCGGAATCAGTGCTCCTGCGCAGGCAGGAGCCCAGGGCCCAGCCGCAGTGCCCTTGCGCCCTGGGCTCCTGCCTGCGCAGGAGCACAAGCCGGTTCCAGCCGTAACGGACCGGCCCCAGTGCCCCTGCCCGCGCAGGCGCGCCTGAGGCGCGAAGGGCGCTCAGCGCGTCTGCCGGCCCTCGACGGGATAGGCCGGATCGGTATAGCCCGGCGTCGAGGCGTGGCCGGGATGCACCAGCCCGTCGGCGAAGGCCTCGTCTTCCGCGCCGAGCCGTACATCGAGCGCGGGCAGATAGCTGTCCCACTGATCCTCGGTGCGCGGACCGACGATCGCCGAACTGACGAAGCGGTTGCGCAGCACCCAGGCGATGGCGAAGGCGATGGTGCTCATGCCGCGCGCGGCCGCATGCCCCGCCACGGCCTGCGCGATGTCGACCGATTCCGCCCGCCACTCGGTCTGCAGGATGCGCGCGTCGCCCCGGGCGAGGCGCGATCCTTCCGGCGGCGGCGCGTCCTTGGCATATTTGCCGGAGAGCACGCCGCGCGCGAGCGGGCTGTAGGGCACCACGCCCAGGCCGTAATGGCCGGCGGCGGGCAACTGCTCCACTTCCGAGAGGCGATCGACCAGATTGTAGAGCGGCTGGCTGGCGACCGGCCGGTCCATGCCGAGGGCGTCGGCCGCGCGGCAGATCTCGGCAATGCGCCAGCCCCTGAAGTTGGAGACGCCATAATAGCGGACCTTGCCCTGCGCCATCAGGTCCCGGATGGCGCGCAGCCCTTCCTCGAACGGCGCGTTCACGTCCGCCTTATGGAAATAGAGCAGGTCGATATAGTCGGTGCCGAGCTTGCGCAGGCTGTTCTCGACATCCTCGAAGATCCATTTGCGCGACTGGCCGCCATGATTGGGGCCGGTGCCGAGCGGGTGGCCGAACTTGGTGGCGAGCACCCAATGGTCCCGATGCGCCCTGATCGCGCGGCCGACCACTTCCTCCGACCGGCCGCCATTATAGCCGTCCGCCGTGTCGATGAAGTTGACGCCCTGATCGCGCGCCTTGTCGATGATGCGCTGCGCGGCCGGCTCGTCGGTCGCGCCGCCGAACATCATCGTGCCCAGGCACAGCGGCGAAACCTTGAGGGCGCTGCGGCCCAGATAGCGATAGTCCATGGCGGGCCTCTCCTTCGTCGATGCGGCCGGAACAGCCGGTCAGGTCGCGCCGCTTTTCATCAGCCTGTTGAAATTGGCAAGCTGCGCGGCGGCACCGATGCGCATGAAATACTGGTCATTGCCCGAGAGCATCATGGTGACGCCGAGATCGGCCATGGCCTTCGCGTCGTCCGAGGCGAGGCTGGGCGTCACCGCCGCCAATATCCTGCAGTGGCGCCGCGCCGCGTCCGCGACGGTCCGCACCGCTTCCTCGAGCGTCGGCTTCGGGCCCGCGACATTACCGAGAGACAGGCCCAGATCGCCGCGCCCGAGGAAGAAAGCGTCGATGCCCTCGACCGCCATGATCTCGTCGATCTGGTCGATCGTCCCGGCATCCTCGATCATCGCGACGAGCGTCGTTACCCCGTCGGCCCAGTCATAATAGCCCTCGATGCCATCGGGGCCGACCACGCCGCCATAGTCGCCGCCCCGGCCGATGCCCGAGCCGCGCGTGCCGCCCCTGTAGCGCGCCCATGAGGCGACATCGCGCGCCTTCTGCGCCGAGCTGACATGCGGCACCATGATGCCGATCGCCCCATCGTCGAGCGCGGAGAGGATGCTCGCCGCATCCGGCCGGGCGATGCGCACCAGCGCGGCCGTGCCGAAGGCGCGCGCGGCGAGACAGGCGTGGCCGAGCTGCTCGCGCGTCCAGGGCGCATGCTCCTCGTCCAGCATCACGAAATCATAGCCGATCTGGCCGATGATCTCGGTGGCCTGCGGGCAGGGGAATTTCATGAAGGTGCCGAGCAGCGGCGCGCGGGCGAGCAGGCGCTTGCGGAAGTCGCGGGGATCGGGGCGAGAGGCAGGATCGGTCATGGGTGGTTGTCCCTTTGCTGGCGGCGGGCGCGATGATGCGGCCGGCGGCGGCCGGACGTCCATCTGTACCGCGGAGGTGCACGAGTGTGTACAAGGTTGACCTGTCGTCCACGCAATGCCTCTCCCGATCCGCCGGCGCAGTCATGAACCGGCTGCCGCCAAAAAGATAACATGATAAACATATCCGCCGCGCCGCCGCTGTCAATCGGCCGCCGCCCGCGCCACGCTCACACATCCGCCGGCGGGAGCGTCCGGCCGCGGATCAGGTCCGCCGCCTTCTCGCCGATCATCAGGGTCGGCACATTGGTGTTGCCGGACGGATCGTCGGGCATGATCGAGGCATCGGCCACGCGCAGCCCCTCGACGCCGCGCACCCGCAACTGCGCGTCGACCACGGCCATCGCGTCGAGCCCCATCCGGCAGGTGCCGCAGGCATGGTGGCGATGCTCGGCCTGTTCGCGGATCGCCCGGTCGAGCGCGGCATCGTCGTGCAGATCCTTGCCGGGCAGCAGTTCCTCCGCGATCAGGGCGCGCATCGAGGGCTTGTCGAACAGCGCGCGGCTGAGGCGCACCGCCTCGATCATCGCGGGCATGTCGGCCGGATCGGTGAACATGTTGAAGCGGATGCGCGGCAGGTCGAGCGGATCGGCCGAGCGCAGCTTCACCCAGCCGCGCGAGCGCGCGTGCAGGATGCCGACGCGCGCCGTGAAGGCGAAGGTCGGCGCCGGGGTGAGGCCGGGGAACCACAGCCCGGCATATTGATGCACGGGCATGGTGATGATCTGGATGTCCGGAACCTGACGGTCCGGCCGCGAGCGCATGAAGATATTGGCCATGGTGCCGGCGGTGGCGAAGGGGCCGTCGCGCAGCAGCGCCCAGCGCAGCACCGACAGCGTCGCGCGATCCAGCCGCAGATAGCGGGTGAGGCCGATCTTCCCGCGCGTCCGGTAGATGTTCAGCAGATTGGGATGCTCCTGCAGATTCTCGCCGACGCCGGGCAGATCCTGCACCACATCGATGCCGAGCGCGCGCAGATCGTCGGCGGGGCCGATGCCGGAAAGCATGAGCAACTGGGGGGAGGCATAGGTGCCCGCCGAGAGGATGATCTCCCGCGAGGCCCTGGCCCGGGCGGGCCGGCTGCCGCGCAGATAGTCCACCCCCACCGCGCGCCGGCCCTCGAACAGGATGCGCGTCGCCTGCGCGCCGGTGCGCACGGTGAGGTTGCGCCGCGCCTTCATCGCGGGGCGGAGATAGGCGCGGGCGGAACTGGCGCGGCGGCTGGCGTTGGTGGTGACTTCCACCCGGCTGATGCCGTCCTGCACCTCGCCATTCTGGTCCGCGCAGACAGCGAGGCCGGCCTCCCTCGCGGCCTGTTCCAGATGCGTGAAGCAGGTTTCCGGCCGGTCGACGAGCACATTGCCGACGGGGCCGTCCCCGCCATGATAGGCGCCGGCCCCGCGCCAGCTCGTCTCCAGCTTCCTGAAATAGGGCAGCACGTCCCGATAGGCCCAGCCCTTCAGTCCGCTGCGCGCCCACAGATCATAGTCGCCGCGATTGCCGCGCACATTGATCATGGCGTTGATCGAGGAGCAGCCGCCCAGCGTCCTGCCGCGCCAGACCGGCAGCCGGCGCTCCAGCAGGCCCGGCTCCGGCTCGGTCTCGTAAGGCCAGACATAGCGGGGGCTGTTCGCGACCCTGGGGAAGGCGATCGGCATGGCCATGAAGGGATGATCGTCGCGCCGGCCGGCTTCCAGCAGCAGGACCGAGATGGTGGGGTCCTCGCTCAGGCGCGCGGCGATGATCGCCCCGGCCGAGCCGGAGCCGATCACGATATAATCGAACAGGCTCATCGTCGAACGGGGCAGGATCTGCAGCGGCTCATCAAACGCATCGTCCCTCTCCCCGTGTCCTTCCCGCCATGGGCCGCTCGTCCCGCGCCGCCCCGCTTCGATCCCCGGCTTTCGCCGCATATAAACTTCACACGTTAATAATATGCACGAGCGGTGCGGCAAGGCAAGGGGGATGCGGCCATGATTTTCGGAAGGCGCGGGCGGATCGGCCGCGACCGCGCCGCCGGCGCGCCCTGCGGGGATGTCCGGCGGCGCGGCCCGCGCGGCGGGCGAAGGGCCCTCGCGCGGCGCGGAACGGCGCCTGGAATGGCGCGAGGCATGGGTGCGTTGGGTCATTGGCATGGACCTTCCGGCTCTCTAAGACGGACGGAACGCTGCGGGGCCGATGGGCGGTTCCGCGGTTCGGAAGGTCCGGTCGGCAGGCATGCGCCCGCTGGCCGGTCCGGCACTTTCTGGGGCATGTGCAGGCATGAACGAGAACAAGCCGGTGCGAAACGCGCAGGCCGGCATCCGCAAGCTCCCGCCGTTCGAGCAGACGATCGGCGGCATCCTGATCGAGGCCAAGGAGGCGGTCATCGCGCCGCTGCGTCCCATTCTGCGCGAGCATAACATCACCGAGCCGCAATGGCGCGTCCTGCGCGTGGTCAACGACCGCGCGCCTACCGACGCGACCGGCATCGCGGAGGTCTGCCTGCTCCACGCGCCGAGCGTCACGCGCATCCTGCAGGACCTGGAAGCGCGCAAGCTGGTGATCCGCACGCCGGACCCGCATGACCGGCGGCGCAGCCTCATCACCCTCTCGGACGAGGGGCGCGCGATCGTGAAGCAGACCTCCCGCGCCATGGTGCGCATCCTGCGCGAATATGCCGCCCGTTTCGGCCCCGAGCGGTTCCAGCGCCTGTGCATCGAAGTGAAGGCGCTGTCGGCCGCTATCCGGGGCGTCCAGTAGCTGCGAGCGGACCGGGCCGACCCGCTGGCCATGCCTCCAGGCAAATGGCTATTGCCGCCAAACTACTTATCATGTTAAGTGGAAGGAATTGGGCTCCCGGAGAGGAACAGGAAGGTCTGGAATGGAGAGGGTGGAAGCGGCCGTGCGGCCTGAACGGCCCGAGTTGCTCGCGGCGAGCGATGCCGTGATCGAAGATGCGGTGGCCTATGCCGAACCCATGATCCTGCGCGGCCTGCTCCATCAGTTGACCGGCGATCCCGAACTCAAGGCGATGCCGGTCCGGCCGACGCGCGTCGGCCGCGTCGATGTGGCGGCGCCCGCCTCGGACGCGGAAGTCGCGATGCTGCGGCGCAAGGCAGCGGATTTCCTGAAGAAATATCGGGACGAAGGCGCCGGGCCCATCGGCTATGGTCCGCCCGCGCGCCTGCCCGAGAGCCTGGCGCTGGTCGTGGGCGAGCCCATTCCCGAGAAGGCGCGCGATCTCATGATCGAGGAAACCGCGCTCGATCCCTGGGCGCGCTCGCTCAGATGGCAGGCGCCGCCGGACCCGGGGCGGCTTGCCCGTTTCTCGGTGACGATCATCGGCGCCGGCATGGGCGGGCTCAATGCCGCCGTGCAGTTGCAGCGCGCCGGAATTCGTTATCATGTTATCGAGAAGAACGCGAATGTCGGCGGCACATGGTACGAGAACCGCTATCCCGGCGCGCGCGTCGATACCCCGAGCCGCGCCTATATGAACCTGTTCGGCGTCGATTTCCCCTGTCCCTATGCCTATGGCACGCATGTCGAGAACCAGAAATTCTATGACTGGACGGCGGACCGGTTCGGCCTGCGCGATGACATCATGTTCAACACGGAAGTCCGCGCGCTCACATGGAACGAGGCGGAGGCGGTGTGGGACATCCATGCCGAGGGGCCGGACGGGCCGCGGACCTTCCGCTCCAGCGCCGTCATCACCGGCGTCGGCTTCCTCAACCGGCCGAACCTGCCGGAGATCGAAGGCATGGAGACCTTCCGGGGCGGGGCCTGGCATACGGCGCGCTGGCCGGAGGATGCCGAATGGCGCGGCAAGCGCATCGCCGTCATCGGCACGGGCTGCACGGGCTATCAGCTCGTGCCGGAGCTGGCGCCGGGCGCGGCCCATGTTACGGTGTTCCAGCGCACGCCCCAATGGCTGCTCCCGGTGCCCGGCTATCTTTCCAGGTCGCCGCCGCAGCTCCTGTGGCTGGACCGGAACCTGCCCTGCCACAGTAATTTCATGCGCTTCCGCACCTTCTGGGGCGCGGGGCCGGACTTCGCCAGGGTGTTCGACATCGATCCCGATTTCGACGATCCCCACACGTGCAGCCCGGCCAACAAGGCGGCGCGCGAGCGCACGATCGCGTTCCTGCGGGCCAAGCTCCGCGACCCGAAGCTCGTCGAGATCATGACGCCCGCGCATCCGCCATGGTCGGCACGGCCGGTGGCGGTGGATTCGGACTATTCGATCCTCGACGCGCTGCAGCGGGACGATGTGACGCTGGTGACGAGCGGCATCGCGCGCATCAACGAGACCGGCGTCGAGGCCCGCGACGGCACGCAGCATGATGTCGACATCATCGTCTATGCGACCGGCTTCCGCGCCAACGACTTCCTCTATCCCATGACCATCACCGGACGGGACGGGCTCACCATCGAGCAGCTCTGGGCGCAGGACGGCGCGCGCGCCTATCTGGGCTGCATGATGCCCGGCTTCCCCAATCTGTGGACGCTTTACGGGCCGAACACCAATGGCGGCCTGCCCGTGGCGCAGTTCCACGAGATGACGATGGTCTATGCGATGCAGTGCATGGAGCGGCTGATCCTCGACGACAAGCGCGCGATCGAGGTGAGGGAAGACGCCTACTGGCGCTACAACAGGCTGGTCGACCGGCTCAACGCGACCAAGGTCTGGGCCGATCCGCGCGCGCACAATTACTGGTGGACCCGGCATGGCCGCACGGCCTCGCAGATCCCCTTCACCGGCTATGAAGTGCGCGATTTCCTGAAGACGCCGGATTTCGACGATCTCGAAATCCGCTGACAACGCATGAGGACGCGGCCCGCCCGCGCCGGATGAAGGAGAGAGAAGCATGAGCAGGGGCCTGATTTCCCGCGCGCGGGAGAAGCGCGCATGACCGCGCCGCGCCTGCGCCATCCCGACCGGCTGTTCATCGGCGGCCAGTGGGTCGAGGCGCATTCGGGCCGCCGGATCGAGCTGGTCTCGCCCGACACCGAGCTGGTCGTGGCGACCGTGGCCGAGGCGGACGAGACGGACATGGACCGCGCCGTCGCCGCCGCGCGCAAGGCCTTCGACGAGGGGCCGTGGCAATGGACATCGCCGGCGGGCCGCGTGGCCGCGATGCGGCGCTTCGTCGAGGCGCTGCGGCGGCGCGAGGACGAGCTGGCGGCGGCCTGGTCGCTGCAGATGGGCGGCCTCGCCACCGCCGCGCCCTATCTGGTGGCGCGCGGCACGCAGAATCTGCAGGATGCGATCGATCTGGGCGGCAGCTTCCCCTTCATCAGCCGCCATGAGAGCCCCGCGGCGGCGGCGGCCTATGTCGTGCACGAGCCGGTCGGCGTGGTCGCGGCGATCGCGCCGTGGAACGTGCCCTACATGATCATGGCCGCCAAGCTCGGGCCCGCGCTGCTCGCCGGCTGCACCATCGTGATGAAGCCCTCGCCCGAGACGCCGCTCGAAGCCTATATCATCGCCGAATGCGCCGAGGAGGCCGGCCTGCCGCCGGGCGTCGTCAATCTGGTGCCGGGCCATCGCGAGGCGAGCGACCATCTGGTCAACAATCCGGATGTGGACAAGGTGAGCTTCACCGGCTCCACGCTTGCGGGCAAGCGCATCGCGCAGGTGTGCGGCGCGCGGATCGCCCGTTGCACGCTGGAACTGGGCGGCAAGTCGGCCGCCATCATCCTCGACGATTATTCGGCGGAGGACGCCGCGAAGGTCCTCTCCGGCGCCATCACGATGGTGAGCGGGCAGGTCTGCGCCATGCTGACCCGCGCCATCGTGCCGCGCCGCCGCCACGGCGAGGTGGCGGACGCGATCGCCGCGCACATGCAGAAGATCCGCGTCGGCCACTCGGATGACGCGGAGGCGCAGATGGGCCCGCTCGCCATGCAGCGGCAACTGGCGCGCGTCGAAGCCTATATCGAGAAGGGCCGGCAGGAAGGCGCCACGCTGGTCACCGGGGGCGGCCGGCCGGCCGGCCTCAACCGGGGCTATTTCATCGAGCCCACGCTGTTCGCCGATGTCCGCAACGACATGACGATCGCGCGGGAGGAGATTTTCGGGCCGGTGCTCAGCCTGATCCCGGTCGACGACATCGACGATGCGATCCGGGTCGCCAATGAGTCCAGTTTCGGCCTCAACGGCTCGGTGCTGACGCATGACGCCGGCGAGGCCTGGCGCGTCGCGCGGCGGGTGCGCACCGGCAATGTCGGGCAGAATGGCATGCGCACCGACTTCGGCCTGCCGTTCGGCGGCTACAAGCAGTCGGGCATCGGCCGCGAGGGCGGGGCGCAGGGCCTCATGCATTATCTGGAGACCAAGACGATCATGCTCGACGCGGCGCCCGCCGAGCCGGTCTGATCTGCTGGAAAAGGAGGGGCCGGCGGTCCGGGGACTGCCGCGCCCCCGTACGGGAGGGGCGTTCGGCCGGTGCGGAACAGGTCCGGCCGGGCTGAAGAGAACAGGCATGGAGGGCGAGAGGATGGACTATGGGAGAGTGCTGGCCGGCGTGTCGGGCGTCCTGCTGGCCGCCGGGCTTCAGGGCCCGTCGATCGCGGCGGGGGACGCGGCGCCCCGGCGGCCGCCCGTGACATGGGCGCCGGAAGAACCCTCGATCGTCTATCCGTCGGACAACAGTGATCTGGATGCATGGGAAGCCTACAAGGCGCACAAATTCCCGCCCTCCGCCGACCAGCATCTGACCGATCCGATCCTCCGGGGCGCCATCGACCTCCATGCGCATTTCGGGCCGGACAGCTATGATCGCCAGTGGGACGCCTTCGAGATCGCGAAGATGATGCGCGCGCGGGGCATGCGCGGGGCGGTGTTCAAGAATCACTGGTCCGAATCCGCCGGACTCGCCTGGCTGATCCGCAAATATGATGACGTGCCCGGCTTCGAGGCGTTCGGCGGCCTCGTGCTCAACGTGCCGGAGGGGGGCATCAATCCCCAGGCCGTGCGCTATTTCGCCGAGGTGGAGGGCCATTATGCCCGCATCGTCTGGATGCCCACCCATGACGCCGAGCATGAGGTGACCGTGCTGGGCGAGCACCGGCCCTATGTGCGCGTCTCGAAGGACGGCGTGCTGCTGCCGCAGGTGCTCCAGGTGCTGGACCTCATCAGACACTATGGGCTCACGCTCGGCACCGGCCATGTGACGAGCGGGGAAATGCTGCAGATCGTGCGCGAGGCGCACCGGCGCGGCATCGAGCGGATCATCATCACCCATCCCGATCTCGGGCCGATGTTCACCGATCCGGACATGGAGCAGATGAAGCAGGCCGTCGCCATGGGCGGCTATGTCGAGCTGGTCGCCTCCGAGCTGCTGGGCAAGGCCAGCGCGCATTTCATCGACATGATCCGCACGCTGGGCCCGGAACATTGCATCGTGAGCAGCGACAGCGGCCTCACCGGCTTCCCCAACCATGGCGACGCGCTCGCCCGCTCGATCCGGACGCTGCGCGAGGCCGGGTTCAGCGAAGCCGATCTCGATCTCATGTTCCGCCGCAATCCCGCCTTTCTGGTGGGCCTGCCCCCGCTGCCGGCCGGCCAATGACGCAGCCGGCCGAGGAACTCGACGCGATCGTCATCGGGGCCGGTTTCGCCGGCCTCTACATGCTGCACAGGCTGCGCGGGCAGGGGCTGCGCTGCCGGCTGTTCGAGGCGGGCAGCGGCGTGGGCGGCGCCTGGTACTGGAACCGCTATCCCGGCGCCCGCTGCGATTCCGAAAGCTATTTCTATTGCTATTCCTTCTCGCCGGACATCCTGCGGGACTGGAGTTGGAGCGAGAAATTCCCGGCCCAGCCGGAGATCGAGCGCTATCTCAACTTCGTCGCCGACCGGCTCGACCTGCGCCGGGACATGCGCTTCGACAGTCGCGTCGCGTCCATCGTCTATGACGAGGACAGGCTGCGCTGGACGGTCGCGACCGAGACGGGCGGGAGAGCCACGGCGCGCTATGTGGTGACCGCGATCGGCGGGCTGACCGCCACCGCCACCAATCTGCCGGACATCCCGGGGATCGGGGATTTCGGGGGGCAGGTCTATCATAGCGGGCAGTGGCCGCGCGAAGGCGTGGACTTTACCGGCAGGCGCGTCGGCGTCATCGGCACCGGCTCGACCGGCATCCAGGCCATCCCCGTCATCGCGCGGCAAGCCGCGCATCTCACCGTGTTCCAGCGCACGCCCGCCTTCATCATGCCGGCGCGCAACAGGCCACTGAGCGCCGAGGAGACCGCCGCGATCAAGGCGCATTATGACGAGATATGGCGCAAGGCGAAGGCGCATCGCGGCGGCCAGCCCTATGACGTGCCGACGCTCGACTTCGCCGATGTGGACGAGGTGGAGGCCCGGCGGCTCTATGAGGCGGCCTGGGAGCGGGGCGGCCTGCGCACCGTGCAGGTGTTCAGGGATCTCTACAGCAATCCCGCCTCGGCGGCCTTTGCCGAAGCCTTCTTCCGCGCCCGGGTGCGCGAGATCGTGCGCGATCCGGCCAGGGCCGCGATCCTGGAACCGAAGGGCTATCCGATCGGCGCCAAGCGCATCGCGCTCGACACAGGCTATTATGAGACCTTCAACCTGCCCCATGTCGATGTGGTGGACGCCCGGGCGAACCGGATCGAGCGGATCACGCCCGATGGCCTGCGCGCCGGCGGCACCGATTATCCGCTGGACATCATCGTCTTCGCGACCGGCTATGACGCCGTGACCGGCCCCTTCAGGGCAATCGACATGCGCGGGCGCGGCGGCATCCGTCTCGCCGACCGGCTGGAGGAAGGGCCGCGCGCCTATCTCGGCATGAGCTTCGCGCATTTTCCCAATCTTTTCGCGGTGAGCGGGCCGTGCAATCCGGCGCTGTCGACCAATGTGCCGGTGTCGATCGAACATGATGTCGAGTGGATTTCCGACGCCATCGCCCATTGCGAGGCGAACGGCATCCGGGCGTTCGAACCGACGGAGGCAGCCGAGCAGGGCTGGGTCGAGGATACGCAGGCGCGCACCAGGGGCACCATCTTCGAGCAGGCGGATAGCTGGCAGTTCGGGTCGAACGTGCCGGGCAAGCCGCGCCGCTTCCTGCTCTGGCTGGGCGGCCTGACGGAATTCCGCGAGATTTGCGCGCGCGTGGCGAAGGCAGGTTATGAAGGGTTCATGCTCAGGCGCTGAGCATTGGCAAGGGAGAGGCGGATGGCCGAACTGACGATCGAGCAGCGATTGCAGCGCATCGAGGATCGCGAGGCGCTGTCGCGCCTGTGCATCGAGCTGTCCAATCGTCTCGATGCGCGCGATCTCGCGGGCTATGGCGCGCTGTTCACCGAGGATGGCGCGTGGAGTGGCGTGGTCGGACGGGCGGTGGGGCCGGCGGCGATCGCCGAACTTCTCGGCCGATATTGCAAGCCCTGGGAGAGCGAGGGCCGGCGCACCTATCATGTGACCATGGACATCGTGCTCGACATCGAGGGCGACACGGCGCGCGGTTCCGCCAAATGGCAACATATCGTGTGCAGCGAGACCGACGCGCCGGTGATCCTGCATCTGGGCCATTATGACGACCGCTTCCGCCGCACGGCCGACGGCTGGCGCTTCACGCGCCGCGCGGCCTATGGCGACATCCCCTATATTCCGCCTCAATATCAGTTGATTGGCGTGCGTGACTGACAGCGATTTGAGAGCGGAGGCGATCCGCTTCAAACGGCATTCGTGCTCCTGCGAAAGCAGGAGCCCAGGACCCAGTCGAAATGCCCTTGCGCCCAGGGCTCCTGCCTTCGCAGGAGCACAAGTTGGTTCGATCTGAAACGGACAGGCCCTGGAGAGTGACCGGTTTGAACAGACCCGTTCACCCTGAACGTGTCGAGCAGCCGCTCCGGACATGTTTCGACAGGCTCAGAGCGAACGGGTCGGAAATGGCCGCGGTTCAATCTGATAAGGACAGGCCTAGATGCGCGAGAGGGTGATCTTCCAGCCAAGGACTTTCAGGATGCGGATGAACGTCCGGAGTGTCGGATTGCCCTTTTCCCCGAGGATCTTGTAGAGGGCCTCCCGCGTGATGCCCGCCTCCTGGGACAGCGCGGTCATGCCATAGGGCTGGGCGATGTCCCGGATGGCGCCCAGAATGGCGTGCCGATCGTTCGTCGCGCAGGCCGCCGACAGCGCCTCCGGCGACGGATCGGCATCACATGCCTCATCCCGGCTGGAGCGCTCATCATGATCGATGAGGTCCTGCGAAGACCGGTCGGTCGGCATCCGGCGCTATCTCCTGCTGTCAAGGACGAGATAATGTGACGATATATCGTCCATAACGCTGTTTCGCAAGCGGTGCCGGAAATAGGCGATGGCGCGCGGCGCGGTGCGGAGGGTGAGACAGGAGGGCGGGCCCTCTGGCCTCACTTCGTCGCGGTCATGAGCGCGCCGGAACAGGGCGCGATCGACGCGGCGATGGCGGTCGTCCCGGCACCGCGAGGATAGGCTTGCATCGCCTGATGCCATTGCTGTCCATGGGTCATTCCGGGCTTCTTTCGCGAGGCCTTTGCATAAATTGTCCATTCGCCCCGAGATTGTCGAAGCGTGTCCTGAGCGACTGCCGCAGGCAGACCGTCGAAGGGGCTTCGACAGGATCAGGGCGAACGGCGCTTGCTTCGATGACGTAGCAAAGGCCTCGTCCCCGCAGCAGAAGCTCAGGGCCCAGCCGAAGCGCCCTGTCGCCCCTGCTCTGCCTTCTCGGAGTGTTTGTTGAGGCCGGGGACGGTTCCGATGGACGACCAGGGGGGGCGGGCAGAGGGAGCAATCGGGACGCTTCCTCCGGACTCCGGTGCGCCGCCGTCCGTCTGGCGCGGCGCCGTGCGAACGCGGCCCGATCAGCGCGAGCCGGTCGCCCGCATGTCCAGATCGGGGTCGAGCGCCACATCCTTGTCGATCGGCACGCCGGCCGTGTTCAGGAACATGCCCAGCATGCAGAAATGGCCGCAGCAGAAAATCACGTCCATGCATTGCCTGTCGTCGAAATGGGTGGAGAGCCGCGCCCAGACATCATCGGGGATGAAGAAGTCCGCGACCAGCGCGTCCGTCGCCGCAATCAGCGCGGCGTCCGCCGCATGCCAGCCGCGCGCGTCGGCCGGGCGCTTGAGGGCCTCGATCTCTTCGTCGGTCAGGCCCGCCTTGTGCGCATAGGCGATATGGCGCGACCAGACATAGCCGGCCTTGATGGCCCATGCCGTGCGCAGCGCGACGATCTCCCGCTCGCGCTCGGGCAGGGGATTGCGGTCGATCATCACATAGGTCGCCCAGACGCGGAACGCGGCGAGCGCGCGGGGATGCCGCACGAAGGCGCGCGACACGCCGAAATCGGCCCCTGCCTTGCGGAAGGGGCCGATGATGGCCTCCTGCTCCGCATCCAGCTGCTCATCGCCGAGCGGTCCGAGCCGCGGCGTGTCGGTGCGCATGATCCTCTCCCTCGCTGTCCCGCCGCGTGCCCTCTGGCCGCGTGCTCCTCGCCGCGTTCCCCTGTCCGCTCAGGCCGGCTCGGCCGCCATGGCATGTTCGGGCAGCGGATATTCGTCCGCATTCTGCACCCAGCCGTCCTGCAGCGAGAAATCGAGGCGCGGCGGCGCGAAGATGTCCGCCATGCGATTGCCCTCCGGCGGCGGCGCCATGCTTTCCGAGCTGTGGATGACGCGCGCCGGGATGATCGTGCAGGATGGCGAGCCCACGACCGGGTCCATGTCCGGCAGCCATTCCTTCTTGTCCAGCCCCCAGGGCCAGCGCATATTATGGCGGAAGGCGCCGGCCAGCACCAGCGAGCATTGATCGAAATCGGGGTGGCTGTGCGGCGACATCTTGCTGGTGTCGCGCGGTCCGCCGCCCGGAGGCGGGAAGTTCAGCATGATCGTGGTGCAGCGCCAGATCGGGCCGAGCTGGCCGGACTTGCGGGTCTTCCACAGGTCATAGACGCGCAGCCGGAAGCCGGCCGGCGGATCGGGCCAGGGCTGGAAGGGGGGGATGGCCGGATCGGGCTCGGCATAGACGGCGGCATTGGCGCATTTCGCATTGAGATCGGCCGACTGCGTGGAGAACAGGCGGACGACGCGGCCGCCTTCCGGCAGGTGGATCGCGCTGTCGCCGGGCGGCACGATGATGAGCTGATGCCCCGCGCCGCGCACCGTCTCGCCCTTCGCGCGCGCCTCGTAAGGCGTGTTCTCGTCCGGCAGCACGATCATATATTCGTCGGTCTGGCCGCTGCGCGCGAAGGTCGCGCCGGGCTTCGCCTCGATATAGTTGACCAGGAGGTCCTGCCCGCGCGTGTACCAGGCACGGCCATTGGCATCATCGTCGACGGGCGCCTCCTCATAATAGAGGCCAATGCTCGCCGGTGTCGCGGTGCTGCCCGAGTCGGTCTTCTGCGGCGCGAGCCGCGAGCGGGGGTCTGACTTGTCGTACATGCCGCAATTCCTCTCCATCTTGGGCCGATCCACCGGAGGGGCATCGACCCCGCGCGGCGGCCTAAAACATAACATGATAAGTAAGTGACCGGCGGCGGCGAGTCAATTCGGGATGGCGATGCGCCGGAAATGACGGCGCGAATGGCCTGCGGACGCGGGCATCGAAGGCCCCGCGCGGGCGGCCGCATCGCGCATGGGAAGGTGTCCGGGCGCCGCAAGCCTGTGGTGAGGCCCTGACGATGGGGCCCGGGCGATGGGGCGGCCGCAGCCGCATGTCGATCGGCGCGGTGGCATCGGCGGTCCCGCCTCTCGACGCGGTGAGGCGTATTCAATGCACCGATGGTCGCCGCGCCGGCCGGGGAAGCCGATCGGCCAACTCATTGGTTCGCATCGCTTTCCGGGTCATGAGGCACAGTATGCGGAGTTGCCGCGTCGCGCGGTGCGGCGGTTTTCGTCCGCTCTCCTCCAGGGCATCCAGGATCGCCCTGGCCGGCTTGCTGACCGTGGAGGACGGTGCGCGTCGGGTGTGGCCCGTCGCCCTTGCTTGTCCGGAAAGCCATTCATTGATTAATATGTTAAATTTATAAGAGAATTTCGCTATAGTGAGGGAGCCCGGTCGCCATTTCCCCGGGTTGCTTCCGGCGGGTCCTTCTTTCCTGTGTGATTGAAGCGGTGGCCGCAGGCGATGAAGAACATCTTATAGGGAAAATCATATAACGAGAGGTCGATAGGATGGCTGATCGTGCCTGATTTCCGTATCGGAACAGGGTTTGAATCCGGGACTGATACATAGGTCATAACCTATAAGCTGGTGCATCCATCGCGCCAATGGCGCGAGTCCATGCCGTTCCGGCACAAAATAGGGCTCCAGGCGACAGTCCATTGACAGGGCAGGGCCATACATATACTTATCATGTTATGTTTTGCGAAACATCGCGGAACGGGCAAGGGCACAGGCGCGCGGTCAGGGCGCGAGAGAGGCCGGAGCCAGGACAGAGAGGAGACTGAAGATGAGCCTCAGGGGAGGGAATCGGTTTGCCGCGCGCGTTGGCCGGCGATTGTTCGCCGGAAGCGGCCTGTTCGCGCTGGCGGCACTGGGCGCACCGGCGCTGGCGCAGGAGGCGCCGCCCGCCCGGCCCGACGATGCGCAGGCAAGGGACAGCGGCATTCAGGACATCGTCGTCACCGCCCGTTTCATCGGCGAGAATATCCAGGACACGCCGATCCCCATCACGGCGCAGACCAACGCGCAACTCGAGGCGGCGAACGTCACGAGCATCGGCACGCTGGGCGCCGTCGTCCCGAACCTCCAGACCATTCCGGGCGACTCGCAATCGGCGGGCACGCCCAAGCTGCGCATGCGCGGCGTCATCCAGGGCGAATCCTCCAGCATCGCCGTGCCGCCCGCCATCGCCATCTATACCGATGACATCTACCACCCGACCACGGCAGGTTCCGAACTGGACTTCACGGACGTGGACCGCGTCGAGGTCAACCGCGGCCCGCAGAGCACGCTCTCGGGCAATGCCTCGATCGGCGGTTCGGTGAAGCTCTATACCCGGGACCCGCAGGGCGACAATTCGGGCTATCTCTCGCTCACCGGCGGCAGCCGCAAGCATCTGGGCATTGCCGGCGCGATCGACCTGGGCCTCACGCCCACTCTGTCGCTGCGCGCGATGGGGCATTTCGACCGGCAGGACGGCTATTTCGACCGGCTCGACTTCACCTGCCAGATGCGCGCCAACGGCACCCCCGAACTTGCCGGCAGCCTGCCGCTCGCGGACCCCAGCTCGCCCGGCAAGGGCTGCGTGCTGGGCCATCTGGGCGGGGGCACCATGGCGGTCGGGCAGGTCAAGCTGCGCTGGCGGCCGACCGATGGCGTGGACCTCATCCTGACGGCGCGTCATCGCCAGGAGGATATGGAGGAGACCCCGGAAATCGCGCTCTTCTACCAGCCCAACCCCAATCCCAACACCGGCAACGCGCTGGTCGAGAACTACAACAAGGCGGTGCGCGACGCATTCGGCATCCAGCTCGACGATCGCTTCCAGGCGACGCAGTATAATGGCGGCTATGCGAACTTCGCGACCAATTGCCGCCCGAACCTGCCGACCCTGACCTCGAACGGCCAGCCGGACGGCACGCTGCTGCCCTCGGGCTATTGCTTCGATCGCAACCGGCCGGCGCACAACACGCTGGTCTCGGCCAAGCTGGCCGTGGACCTGTCCGACAAGGTCCATATGACGGCGATCACCGGCTATACCGACTATGCCAACGCCTTCACGCAGAATGGCGACCAGTCGCCGCTCGGCTATGTGACCTCGCATTTCGAGAATGAGGACCACAACTGGACCGGCGAACTGCGCTTCGACGGCAAGCTGTTCGACGACAGGCTGAACTGGGTCGTGGGCGGCTTCATCATGCGCTTCACGGGCTATCAGAACAACAACATCTATTTCCTGACCAGCGCGCAGGATTCCTACGTGCGCGGCACGAACCACAACCAGTCCGCCTTCTTCCACCTGGACTACAACATCACCGATGCATGGCGCATTTCCGGCGGCGCGCGCTACACGGACGGCGACATCGCCATCACCATCGACAATGCGGCGGCGGGGGTCCAGATTCTCGATCCGGTGAACTCGCATCAGGGCCGCTGGGACTGGCTGCTCTCGACCGACTACAAGATCACCGACGACATCATGATCTATGCGAATGCGGGCAGCGGCTCGCGGCCGCCCGGCCTCACCACCATCGTCAACACCGCGCGCCAGCTCGCACCGACGCCGGGCGAGAGCCTCATTTCCTATGATGCTGGCGTGAAGGCCGAATTTTTCGACCGCCGGCTGCGCACGAACCTCAACGCCTTCTATATCGACTACAAGTCGCTGGCGACGTCCGTCCAGGGCTATGAGTGCACGGGCGAGCCGGGCGCCATCGCGACCTGGTACGCATCGCCCGCCTCCTGCCAGCAATTCGCGCCGGACACCGGCAACGTGCAATATTTCCAGTATTTCGGCATTCCGGCCAAGGTGAAGGGCTTCGAGTGGGAAGTCACCGCGATTCCCCTCGACGGCCTGCGGTTCGACTGGACGGGGGGCTTCAACAAGTTCACCTCCGGCGTGAAGACGCCCGGCGTGATCGGCTATATGTATCCTGGCAACCATCGCCAGCCGATGTGGAACATGCACGCCAACCTGTCCTATGACGTGCAGACCTCGTTCGGCACGATCACCCCGCGCATCGACTGGACCTGGCAATCGCAGCAGGACTATGAGCCGCAGCCGCATCTGCGGGCCCCGCGCGATGTCTTCATCATTCATCCCTATTCGATCTGGAACGCGCAGATCGCTTATGAATCGCCCGATCGCGACTGGTCGGCCACACTGTCCGTCACCAATCTCGCCGACAAATATTATCATTATCAGGTCCTTCTCGGCACGCTCAACGCGCAGACGCGCGTCGCGCCGCCGCGCGAGTTCGCCCTGACCATCAAGCGCAGCTTCTGAGCTGATCCCGGCTCTCCCTCACCCGCGGCGTCCCCAATGAGGGCGTCGCGGGTGGCTTTTCGCGGCGCGCCGGATGGCGTGGACGGGGGCGATGGCCGGCCTCCCGCCGCGTTGACAGGATCACGCGCCGTTCATATCCTTATCATGTTATCCGTCGTTCGGATTGCGGCCGGTCGGGCGAATGGTCGCCGCCGGTCGGGCGGTGCTCCATCGCCCGGAATCGGGGGATAGCGATGGTTCAGTCATGGCCGGGCGGGGTTGCGGGAAGGTGGGCGGACCGCACGCCGCGCCGGGGTGGGGCGATCATGGCGCCCGACGGTGGAGGGGCGCGCGGATGAGTTCGATCCGGAAGCTCCCGCCGTTCGAGCAGTCCATCGCGGCGATCATGCTCAGCTCGAAGGAATCCGTCATCGCGCCGATGCGGCCGAAGCTGCGCGAGTACAACATCACCGAGCCGCAATGGCGCGTCCTGCGCGTCATCAACGATCGCGGCGCGACCGACGCGACGGGTCTGGCGGAAGTGGGCCTGCTTCATGCCCCCAGCGTCACGCGCATCCTCAAGGAGCTGGAGACGCGCAAACTCATCGTGCGCGCGGTGGATGCGAACGACCGGCGCCGGACGATGGTGGCGCTCTCGCCGGAAGGGCGCGCGGTGGTGAAGGCCATTTCGCGCCATGTCCTCCACATGATGCGCGAATATGCGCGGCGCTTCGGGCCTGAGCGGCTGGAACGGCTGCTCGACGAGCTGCGAGCGCTTTCCGCCGCCATCAAGGGCGCGGAATAGCCCTTTCGTCATCGAAAGACCGGCCCCGCACAGTCCGGAAATCCGCCTTGCCCCGCATTGCTTATCATGTTAAACGATTGCCCTTCAGGGGCGTCCTGCCCCGAACCGATCGCCGCTTCGCCGGAGCGGCATCAGATCGATGGCCGCCGTGGATGCGAGGAAAGGAGAGGCTATGAGACCGGGTGCGCGCGAGCGATCCGCCAGGGTTCCGCGATCCGCGAGACGGGTCGGGCAGCGAGTGGAAAGCGAAAAGCTCAGCTATGCATAAGATCCTCGTCCTCTATCCGCCCCAGCCGGATTTCGAGGCCTTCAGGGCCTATTATCTGGCGACGCATGTTCCGCTGTGCCGGACGCTGCCCGGCCTGCTGGCGCTTCGCTACAGTTTCGACGTCACCGCGCCCGGGCCCGGGACGGCGCCCTATGCCTGCGTGTTCGAGGCCGATTTCGCCGATGGCGCGGCGCTGGGCGCGGCCATGGGATCGCCCGAGGGCCGGCAGGTGGCGGCCGATGTCGCCAATTTCGCGCAGGTCGCGCCGGTGCTGATCCACTATCCCGTCGAAAGCAGCATGTGACGGGCGGCGGCGCGCGCCGGGCGCTCTGCGCAGGAGTACGCGGCGGCGGCTGGTCCGGCTGACCTCCGCCGACCGGGCATCCATCATGCAGAGCGAGAAACAACCGATGCGGGAGGGCCGGCCGGCCGCCCGCCGGACCGAATAGTGAATGAGGCTGAGAGAATGAAACCCTTCCTTCTGCGCGATCTTGTGGACGACCGCCCGCAGGACGGCGTGTTCCGCGTCAATCGCGCGATCTTCCGCGATCCCGCGCTGTTCGAGCTCGAGATGAAGCATGTGTTCGAGGGCGGCTGGGTGTTCGTCGGCATGGCGACGCAGGCGGAGCAGCCGCATGATTATTTCTCCAGCTTCATCGGTCGGGTGCCGATCATCGTCAGTCGGGACGGGGAAGGGGTGCTGCGCTGCTTCGTCAATGCCTGCCCGCACAAGGGCGTGCGCCTCGTCCAGAAGCGGTGCGGCAATGCCCGGCGGCATGTCTGCCCCTATCATAGCTGGACCTTCGACAGCGCCGGCGTGAACCGCAACATCAAGTGGCAGAAGGCGGGCCGCTATGCGCCGGCCTTCGACGCGGAGGATCACGATCTGGCGGAAGTGGCGCGCTTCGGGGAATATCGCGGCTTCCTGTTCGCCAGCCTCAAGGCCGATGTGCCGAACCTGGAAGATCATCTGGGCGAGACGCGCAAGCTGATCGACCTGGTGGTGGACAAGAGCCCGGAAGGCGTCGAGCTGGTGCCGGGCCGCGTGGTGTTCACCTATGCCGCCAACTGGAAGATGCAGCTCGAGAACTGCTCGGACCAGTATCATTTCACTTCCACCCATCCCAGCTACATCCGCATCCTCGACCAGCGCGCGCGCGCGCAGGTGGACGAGGTCGTCCAGTCCTCCATCGGCGCGGCGGACTTCTGGCAGGAGGACGCAGCCGGAACGACCGGCGGCACGATGAGCTTCGACCATGGCCATGTGCTCAACTGGGGCATCATGCCGGTCTCCTCCGCGCTGCCCGAGTTCGAGCGGGCCGAGGCGCTGGCGCAGACGCTGGGCGTCGCCCGGCGCAACTGGATGTTCAACATGCGCAACCTGACGATCTTCCCGAACCTGCAGCTCGCCGACAATGCCTCCAGCCAGATGCGCGTCATCCGGCCGATCGCGCCGGGCATGACCGAGATGCAGACCTGGTGCATCGCCCCGCGCGGCGAAAGCGCGCAGGCCCGAGCCTTCCGCATCCGCCAGTATGAGGATTTCTTCAATCCCACCGGCATGGCCACGCCCGACGATACGGTCTGCTACGAGGAAGCGCAGCTCGGCATGGCCGAGCAGGATCGCCCCTGGCTGCAGGGCCATGCGCGCGGGCTCGCCGCTTCCGTGTCCGGCGGCAATGAGTATGCGGACATGATCGATCTGAAGCCCGCCCGCTCCGTGCTCGCCGATGCGCAGCTCTGCGACGAGAGCCTGTTCGGCAGCTATTATCGCGCCTGGGCGCAGCGCATGGCCGAGGTGGTCGCATGAGCGCTCTGACGCAGGCCGAGGCCGCGACCTTCCTTTATCGCGAGGCGCTGTTGCTCGACCGGCTGGACTTCGACGGCTGGCTCGCGCTCTACACGCCCGACTGCCTGTTCTGGATGCCGGCCTGGCGCGACGACGGCACGCAGACCGACGATCCCGACCGCGAGCTGTCTCTCATCTATTATCGCGGGCGGCGCAATCTGGAGGACCGCGTGCAGCGCATCCGCTCGGGCTTCTCGGTCGCCTCGGCCGTGATGCCGCGCGTGGCGCACATGGTCGGCAACGTGCTGGCCGAGACGATCGATGACGGCAGGGTGCGGACCGACGCATCCTTCATCGTGAATGTGCAGGATGTGCGCACCAGTCGCGCCCATGCCTATTTCGGCCGCTACGAGCACGAACTGGTCCGGCAGGCCGATGGCGACTGGAAGATCGCCAGCAAGATCATCCGCCTGATGAACGATGTCGTGCCGACCATGCTCGATGTCTATGGCGTCTGAGGGAGGAGGGTCCATGCCACGGCTCGTCTCCGCGCCTCGTGTCGCCATCGTCGGCGCCGGCGCGATGGGCTGCCTGTTCGCGGCGCGGCTGGCAGAGCAGGGCGCGCGGGTGACGCTGGTCGATGTCGACCGGGACCGGCTGGCCGTGCTGGCCGGCGCAGGCATCACCCTGACCGACGATCGCGGCACGCGCACGCTGCCGGTGGGCGCGGCGCTCGCCGCCGATGTCGCGGGGCCGGTCGATCTGCTGATCCTGTTCACCAAGGGATTGCACAGCGCGGCCGCCATCCGCTCCGTCGCGCATCTGGCCGCCGATGCGCCGATCGCGCTCACCCTGCAGAACGGCATCGGCAATGCCGAACTGCTGGCGGACGGCTTCGGCGCGGACCGGGTGCTGATGGGCACGGCGCATATCCCGGCGGACCTCACCGGGCCCGCCTCGGTGCTCACCCATGGCTTCGGCCATCTCGATCTGGGCGGCTTCACGCCCGCCGCGCACTTGCTGGCGCCCGGCGTCGTCGCGCTGCTGGAAAAGGCGGGCTTCGGCGCGACGCTGGCCGGGGACGTGGCGGCGGCCGTGTGGGAGAAGGTGGCGTTCAATGCCGCGCTGAACGCGATCGGCATGATCTGCCAGGTGCCCAATGCCGGCGTGGACAATGCGCCCGGCCGGCGCGTGGCGCTGCGGGTGGTGGACGAGACGGTGGCGGTCGCGGCGGCGGCCGGCATCGTCATCGATGGCGCGCGGATCGCGGCGACGGTCGATGCGGCATTGCGCGAACATGCCCATCACAAGGCTTCCATGCTGCAGGACCGCGAGCATGGCCGGCGCACCGAGATCGAGACCATCAACGGCGCGATCGCCCGGGAGGGCGCGCGGCTCGGCGTGCCGACGCCGGCCTGCGACACGCTGGCCGATCTGGTGCGGGTCATCGAGCTGGCGGCGGCGCGTCAGGGCGAGGCGCCGATCATGGCCGCGACGCCGGGCCATTAGAGCGATTTCAAGTCAGATGGAACATCTGACGACTCGGAAATCGCGGAAAACGAAGCAAAACAGAGCCTGTTCCGATTCAATCCCATCGGAACAGGCTCTAGGCAACCAATCCCGCCGGGCGACCCGATCGAGAAGGCGCAGGCGACAGGCGATGGAGGATGGCATGAAAGGATGTTCGGCGATGCGGACTGCTCTGGCTCTGCTTCTGGCGCTGTCATTGCCGGGGGCCGGACTCCGGGCGGCGGCGGATGCGGGCCGCGCGCCCGGTCCGATCATGCTGGAGCGGCAGGGCAGCTTCCAGGCGGGCGGCAAGGTGATCGGGGATGCCGAACAGGGCACGCTCCATTGCGATCATGGCTTCGTCGAATATCAGATCCCCGTCCATCCGCGAAAGATCGCGCTGTTCCTGTGGCACAGCTCCAGCGTGCATGTGTGGCAGCAGCGCTGGGATGGCGGCGAGGGCTACCAGTCCATCCTGCTGCGCCGGGGCTATCCCGTCTATCTGTGGGACGGGCCGCGCGTCGGCCGGGGCAATATGAGCTGCGAGGCCTATACCTACACGCCCGTCATCGGGCAGGACCAGCGCAACTGGGTCGCCTGGCGGTTCGGCCCGAAAGCGGGCCAGTGGTTCCCGAACGTGCAGTTCCCCAGGGATGATCCGCAAGCGCTCGATCAGGCCATGTCGGCGCGCTACGACGAGTTCGACATCGCGAAGAATGCGCATCTGGAGGCCGAGGCCGGCGCGCGGGCGATCGACCGGATCGGCCCCAGCGTGCTGCTCACCAACAGCGCGGGCGACTGGCGCGCCATGCTGGCCGCGCTCAGGAGCGACAATGTGAAGGGCATCGTCGCCTATGAGCCGGCCGCCTTCGTCTTTCCCGAGGGCGAGGGGCCGCAGGGCGAGGAGGCCGGCTTCGGTCCCACCCATGTGCCGATGGCGGAATTCATGCGCCTGACGCGCATTCCCATCCAGCTCGTCTGGGGCGACAATGTAGAGGGGACATTCTGGATGCGCGACGTCGAGCTGAGCCGCCAGTTCGCGGCGATCGTGAACCGGCTGGGCGGCCATGCCGAGGTGCTGATGCTCCCCTCGGTCGGCCTGCACGGCAACACGCACATCGCCTTCGCCGATCTCAACAACGAGAAGGTGGCCGACCAGCTCGCCCTCTTCCTGCACAGGAACGGGCTCGACGGGCGCTGATCCGCGGGAAAGCTTGCATTCGAACCATCAGAGGGCCTTCGAATTGGCGCCTTGACAGGATTGTGCAGGCGCAGCATCCTTCCCCGGCTCGCTTACGCGGCATGGGAGAGACTTTCGCCGGCCTGGGGCCAGCGACGGCGCCGACGGAGCAACCCCCCGGGAAACTCTCAGGCAAAAGGACCATGCCGTCAGGGCAATCTGGAGAGTGGCGTGCCCCTTGGGCGTGCCCACCGAAGGGGAAGGCCCGCGCATGCGGGCCAAGCTCTCAGGTTCCCGGACAGATGGGGGTGGCATGGCAGCGCTGGTCCGCGCCCTGCCACATTGTCCCTCTTGTCCTGGAGTGCTTCAAGCGTGGCCCATATCCTCATCATCGGCGCCGGCATCACCGGCATCACCAGCGCCTATGCGCTGCTCAATCGCGGCTATGAGGTGACGATCGTCGACCGGCATCGCTACCCGGCGATGGAGACGAGCTTCGCCAATGGCGGGCAGCTTTCCGCCAGCAATGCCGAGGTCTGGAACAGCTGGGCGACGGTGCTCAAGGGGCTGCGCTGGATGCTGAAGTCCGATGCGCCGCTGCTCATGAACATGAAGCCAAGCTTGCACAAATATGGCTGGCTGGCCGAGTTCTGCGGGCAGATCCGCCATTATCGCGCCAACACCATCGAGACCACGCGCCTCGCCATCGCCGCGCGCGAGCATCTCTTCGAGATCGCGCGCAAGGAGGCGATCGATTTCGATCTGGAGCAGCGCGGCATCCTGCACATCTATCATGACCAGCGCAGTTTCGATGTCGCGGCGCGCGCGAACGCGCTGCTGCTGGAAGGCGGGCTGGACCGCCATGCGGTGACGCCCGGGGAGATCAGGGCGATCGAGCCGGCGCTGCACGGCGATTTCTTCGGCGGCTTCTACACGCCGGGGGATTCGACCGGGGACATCCACAAGTTCACCACGGGTCTGGCGGAGGCCTGCCGCCGCCTTGGCGCCAACTTCCGCCTGGGCGCCGGCGTGACCCGGATCGACATGGCGGGCGCGACGCCGCGCGTGGAGATCGAGACCGGCGCGGGCGCGGCGGCGCGGCGCGAGATGCTGGAGCCGGACCTGCTGCTGGTCTGCGCGGGCGTGGCGAGCCGGCGGATCGCCGCAATGGCCGGCGACCGGGTGAACATCTATCCGGTCAAGGGCTATTCGATCACCGTCTGCCTCAACGACGCGCGCAGCCGGGAGGCGGCGCCCGTGGTCAGCCTGCTCGACGAGAGCGCCAAGATCGTGACCAGCCGGCTCGGGCGGGACCGGTTCCGCGTGGCCGGCACGGCCGAGTTCAATGGCGAGAACAAGGATATCCGCGCCGATCGCATCGCGCCGCTGGTGCGCTGGTCCGAGCGGCTGTTTCCCGACATGTCGACCGAGCAGGTCATCCCCTGGGCCGGGCTGCGGCCGATGACGCCGAGCATGATGCCGCATGTCCGCTTCAGCCGCCACCCGCGTATCTTCTACAATACCGGCCATGGCCATCTGGGCTGGACGCTCTCGGCGGCCACGGCGCAGCTTGCGGCGGCGGCGATCGGGGAAGCGATCGCGGCCTGAGCGCGCGGGGCGCCTTGGGGGGAGGCGGCGTGGAGATGTCCGTCATGATGGATGGGCCCGACTTGTGCTCCTGCGCAGGAGCACCGATCCCGTTGTGCCCGGATCGACCCCGCGGCCCGTCCGTTCCGGATAGACCCAGCTTGTGCTCCTGCGAAAGCAGGAGCCCAGGGCGCAAGAGCACTGCGGCTGGGCTCTGGGCTCCTGCTTTCGCAGGAGCACTGACGCCGTTTGTCTCGGATCGACCCTGTTTTTCCCTGTTTTCCGCGATTTCCGAATCGTCAGATGTTCCATCCGACTTGAAATCGCCCTAATCCGCCGCCACGGCATGATCGCCGGGGCTGGGCCGGCGCGCGAACCAGATGAGGGCGACCAGCGCCAGCGATATCCAGCCGGAGATCCAGAAAATCTCGATGCTGGAGAGCAGATAGGCCTGATTGACGACGGTGCGGCCAATCTGGGCGAGCGCCTGCCCGGGGCTCATGCCGAACCCGGTGAGCTGGTCCATCGCCTGCCGGAACGCCGGGGACAGCGGACTGGCGGCTTCGGCGAGGCGCGTCTGGTGCAGGGCCTCGCGCCGGTCCCAACAGGTCGTGACCAGCGAGGCGGCGAAGCTGCCCGCGGTGATCCGCGCGAAGTTCGAGATGCCGCTCGCCGAGGGGACGCGCGCGGGCGGGAGCCCGTCCAGCGTGATGGTGATGAGCGGCACGAAGAAGGTCGTCATCGCGATGCCCTGCAGCAGCAGCGGGAAGGCGAGATCGAGGAAGGTCGCGTCCGGCGTGTAATTGCCGCGCATCAGGAAGGAGCCGCCGAAGGAAAGGAAGGCGATCGTCGCCATGATCCGCGCGTCGATGCGGAACTTCGAGATGAGCGGCGTGGTGATGACCGCGACGATTCCCGCCGGCGCCGCGACGAGGCCGGCCCATGTCGCGGTATAGCCCATCTGCGTCTGCAGCCAGAGCGGCAGCAGCAGATTGTTGGCGAAGAGCAGCGCATAGCCCAGGCACAGCGCGACCGTGCCGAGCAGGAAATTGCGGCGGGCGAACAGGGTGAGGTCCACGGCGGGATGTTCGTCCGTCAATTCCCAGATCACCCAGGAGACGAAGCCGATCGCCGCGCACAGGGCGAGGATGACGATGAAGCCGCTGGCGAACCAGTCGCGGTCCTTGCCCAGATCGAGCATGGTCTGGAGGCTGAACACCCAGAAGACGAGCAGCGCGAGGCCGACCGTATCGATCGGCAGCTTGCGCGTGGGTGTCTCGCGCTTCGCGAGGATGCCCCAGGTGGTCAGGCCGGCGATCAGGCCGAGCGGCACGTTGATGAGGAAGATCCAGCTCCAGTGGTAATTGTCCGAGATATAGCCGCCCAGCACCGGCCCGAAGATGGGCGCGGCCAGCGTCATGGCGGACCAGATGCCGAGCGCGGTGCCGCGCTTGTGATGCGGGAAGATGGAGAGGAGCAGCGCCTGGCTGCCCGGGATCATGGGCCCCGAGACGCCGCCCTGCAGCACGCGGAAGAAGACGAGGCTCGGCAGATCCCAGGCGATGCCGCACAGCAGGGAGGCGAGCGTGAAGGCCAGCACCGAGACGGTGAAGGTGCGCACCACGCCGAAGCGCTGCATGAGCCAGCCGGTGAGCGGCACCGTCACTCCGTTCGCCACGGCGAAAGCGGTGATGATCCAGGTGCCCGTGCTCGACGAGACGCCGAGGCTGCCCGAGATGGTCGGCAGAGAGACATTGGCGATGGTCGTGTCCAGCACCTGCATGAAGGTGCCGAGCGCCAGCGCGCCCGCCGCGAGGCCCAGCGGCAGGCCGCCCAGCGGCGCCGGGCCGGCGCCCTGCGCGGCGTTGCTCACCGGGCGCTTCCGCCGAGATTGCGGGCGATGATCGCACGGATCGTCGCTTCGGCTTCCGGCCCGCCGTCGAGGCTCGCCTGCGTGCCGCCGGCCGGCGCGCTCGCCGAGGCGACGAGCGGGCCGGACTTGTCCGACGTATCCACCGTCACGGTCACCGAGAGGCCGACGCGCAGTGGATTGGCGCGCAGTTCGGCCGGATCGAGCGCGATGCGGACCGGCACGCGCTGGACGATCTTGATCCAGTTGCCGCTCGCATTCTGCGGCGGCAGCAGCGAGAAGGCGTTGCCGCTGCCGGCCGCGAGGCCCAGCACGCGGCCATGGAAGGTGACGGCGCCGCCATAGACATCGGCATGGACGGTGACGCGCTGGCCCACGCGCAGGTCGGCAAGCTGCGTCTCGCGGAAATTGGCGTCGATCCACAGGCTGTCGAGCGGCACCACGGCCATGAGCGGCGTGCCGGCCGCGACCTGCTGGCCGAGCTGGACGTTGCGCTGCGCCACCACGCCCGCGACCGGCGCGCGCAGGCTCATATAGCTGCGGTCGATCACGGCCTTGCGGACGTCCGCGATGGCGGCGAGCACCGCCGGATTATGCGCGACGTCGGTCCCCGCGACGATGCTGGCGGACTGGCTGCGCCGGGCCTGCGCCAGGTTCAGCGCCGCGCGCGCCGCGACCACGGCGTCGGACGCGTGGCTCAGCTCCTCGCCGGAAATGGCGCCGGCGCCCGCTGCCGCCTTGCGCCGCGCATAATCGGCCTGCGCGCGGGCAAGATCGGACCGCGCCTTGGCGATTTCCGCATCGCCTTCCGAAACGGCGGAGCGGCCGGAGCGGAAATCGCGCACGGCCTGGCCCAGCTTCGCCTCAGCCGCGGCGACGGCGACATCCTGCTGCGCGGGATCGAGATCGATCAGCGTCTGTCCGCGCGTGACGGCCTGCGTATTGTCGGCATGGAGCGCCAGCACCGTGCCGCTCTCGCGGGCGGTGATCGTGACGATATTGCCGCCCACATAGGCGTCGTCCGTTTCCTCGGAGGGCGGAGCGAGCCAGAGCCGGAGGCCATAGCCGAGCGCCCCCAGCAGGACGACGGCGCCCAGGATCAGAAAGCCGAGGCGGCGCGCGCGCGAGCGGCCCGGGGGAGGGGGCGGGGTGGGCTGCGTCTCGGGCGCGTCCGCCGCCTCGGCCAGCGTGACGAGTTCATCCTCGATGGACTCGTCGCGCCTGAACTTCTCGTTGCTGACATCGGTCATGACTGGGGGTCCCCGGCATGGGTGGCCGCCTGCGCGGTCCTGTTGGGATCGAAACCGCCGCCGAGCGCGGCGATGAGCTGGACGCGACGCCGCAGCGCCTGCGCCTGAAGATCGACGAGGCCCTGCTCGGCCTCCAGCAGCCGGAAGCCGGATTCCACGGCATCGAGCCGGGAGCCGAGGCCGGTCGAGACGCGCACCTGATCCAGCCGCACCGTCTCGCGCAGGCCGCCGACGATGTCCGCCTGCGCGGCAAGATCGCGGTCGGCGCTCCGGACCTGCGTGATCGCGTCGGACGCGTCGCGTACGGCCCGGACGACGGCGCCGTCATAGGATGCCACGGCTTCGTCCAGACCGGCGGTCGCGCCGCGATAGTCCGCGCGCAGCCGGCCGCCCTCGAAGATCGGCAGGTGGATGGCCGGGCCGGCGCTCCACTGGACCGAGCCGCCCTTGAACAAATTGTCGAGCCCGAGCGAGAGGAAGCCGGCGAGCGCGCTGATGTTCACATTGGGCATGAACTGCGCGCGCGCGATCTCGCGGCCCGCGCTCGCCGCGTCGATCCGGGCGAGCGCCGCCAGCAGGTCGGGCCGCCGGCCCAGCAGATCGGCCGGGAGGGCGTCCGGCAGGGCGGGGGCATCGTCCAGCGCGAGCGTGGGCGGGGTGATCTGCCCGTAGAAATCCGCGCCGCGCCCGACCAGCGCTGCAAGGGCATGGATCATGAGATCATGCTGTTCCGTGGCGCGCACCTGCGCCTGCCGAGCCTCGGCCAGCAGCGTCTGCGCCTGCCGGAGGTCGAAATCGCTGGCAAGCTGGGTACGGACCCGCGTGCGGACCAGATCGAGCGCCTGTTCGCGCGTCGCCACGAAACCGTCCGCGACGGCCTGCAGCCGCGCGGCGTGGGCGAGGCCGATATAGGCCTGCGCGATCGCGGTGGCGATGGTCAGCCGGGCGGCGGCGGCATCCAGCCCGGCCGCGCGCGCACCGGCGCGGGCCTGGGCGACGGCGGCCTTGTTGCGGCCGAACAGATCGAGGTCCCAGTTCAGCCCCGCATCGACCTGCGGCACCCAGAAGGTGGAACCGCCGATGGGCGAGGGCATGATATAATGCTCCGGAAAGCGCTGGCGCGGACTCTGCGCATCGGCCGAGACCTGAGGCAGGCTGTCCGCCTGCCGCGCGCCGATCGCCGCCTGCGCCGCGCGCACGCGGGCCAGCGCCGCCGCGAGATCGGGATTGCCGGCAAGGCCCGCTTCGACCAGCCGGTCGAGCTGCGGATCGCCGAACGCGGTCCACCAGCGGTCGGCGATGGCGGTCCGGGCAGCGGGATCGAGCCCGAGGGCGCCCGGCGCAACCTGCGCGACCTGCGGTTCGACAGGCGGCACGGCCGCGCAGCCGGCGAGCAGCAGGGCGGCGAGCGCGGGCAGGGCGGCGCGGCGGCTCATGCGACGCACTCTTCCGCTTCGGTCAGTTGCTCGGCCTTGGCGAACAGCTTGGCGAGCGTCGCGATGAAAGCCTCGGCCTCGGCCTGATCGATGTCCGCGAAAATGTCGCCCCACGCGCCCACGACATGCGGCGAGAGCGCCTTGGTGACCGCCTTGCCCTCGTCGGTCAGCACCAGCCGGACGATGCGCCGGTCCGCCGATCCGCGATCCCGCAGCAGCAGGCCATGGCCCTCCAGCGTATCGAGCAGGCGCGTGGTCGCGCCGGTGGTCATGCCCAGCTCGCGGGCGAGCTGGCCGGCGCAGGTCACCACGCCGTCATGCACCACCTTGAGGGCGATCCACTGATTGAAGCTGAGGTCCAGCGCCTCGAACTGCGTCTCGAGGCGCGTCTCCACATAGGATGTCGCGAGCTTGGCCAGCCGGCGCACCATGCGGCCGGGCGAGCGTGACGCGACGCAGATATCCATTCCAAAGCGAGCCATGTCGGCGTTCCCCGTAGAAAGCTGCCTGTGCAGATATTGCAAACGCAGAAGATTGCAAGGCAGATGTCTCCAATATTTCTTCTTGTCGGCCGAAGGACCGGCGTGGCGGGCGCGGCCGGTCCATCGAAGGGCTGTGCCTGCGCACGGCCACTGGCCGGTGCTGCTTAGGGGAGCGCGCCGGAGGGGACCATCATGCCAAGGTTTAGAGAGACCTGTTTGGATGGAGCCGTTCAGAAATGGCCATGTTTCAACCTGATCGGGACAGGCTCCGGAGGCGATCCGCGTCAAACGGATTCCGTGCTCCTGCGGAGGCAGGAGTCCAGGGCCCAGCCGCAGCGCCCTTGCGCCCCGGGCTCTCGCCTGCGCAGGAGCACGAACCGGGTCTATCCGGAACGAACAGACCCCAGGAGGGCCGATCCGGTCCATGCGGCGGCATCCGACCGATCGCGTCGGCGAGAGCGTCGCTGCGGATCGGCGCGTCGTGATGCGCCCATTGCCGCGGAGGCCCTGTTTCATTCGGTTTCCGGATTTCCGGTCGGCAGGTCATTCCACCTGCCTTGAGATCATTCAGAAAGACGAAGGCCGGGGACAGGATCGCTGTCTCCGGCCTTCGCGCACGACATGGTGTGATGGCGCGCGGGGGGCGCTCAGTCGAAGGTGTAGCGGACCCCCAGCGCGAAGGTGCGGGCGAGCAGGGTCGTGCCGAGGTTGAAGCGATCGGGGCCGCCGACATCCTCGAACTTGTAATAGGTCTGCTGTTTCGCCTTGGTGAGGTTCACCGCGTCGAAGGTCACGCCGAACCGGTCGCTCACATTCCAGGTGAGCTGGAAGTCGAGGCTCTTCTCCGGGTTGCGCCACACGCCGATCGGGTTCGCGAACAGCCGCGCCTCGTTGTTGGCGAGGAATTCCTTGCGCCAGATATAGGAGAGGCGGGCGCCGATCGGCCCGCGATCATAGGCCAGCGTCATGTTGTAGGAGAGGTCCGACACGCCGAAGAAGGACGAGGTTGCCTCGCCGATGATGTTGCCGGCCGCATCCGAAAGCGGGATGTTCTGCGAGGAATCGAGGATCGTCACGCTGCCCACGAAGCCCAGGCCGTCGAGCGGGCCGGGCAGATAATGCGGGAAGTAGGTGAGGCCGATCTCGACGCCCTTGAGGATGCCGTTCGAGGCATTGACCGGCCGGGTGATCGCGAAATAGTCCGTGGCGCCGGCGACGATGCCGTTGTCCGGTATATATTCGCGGATGGTGAGCGGCACCACCAGCCCGTCGATCTTGCGGCGGAAGCCGGTGACGGTGATGGCGCTGTCGCGATCGAAATACCATTCCAGCGCGAGGTCGAAATTCTTCGAGGTGGTCGGGCGCAGGTCCGGCGTGCCGGCCGTGCCGCTGCCGTAGCCGACATTGGTGAGGTCGCCGGTCAGCGTATAGTTGGGGTTGAGGTCCGCGAAGTTCGGGCGGCGCAGCGTCTGGCCATAGTTGAAGCGCAGGCGGAGATTGTTCGTGATCTCGTAGCGCAGGGTCACGCTCGGCAGCCACTTGCTGGTGCTGTTGGAGGTGCTGGACTGCGCGCCGCCGTTCAGCCGGTCGAAAAAGTCCGAATCCGTCTTCACATGGACGAAGCGGACGCCGGCCTCGATCTGCAGGGGCCGGCCCAGGATCGGGATCTCGGCATCGGCCATCGCATAGGCGGAGACCGTCGTCTCATCGATGCCGAACACGCGCTCCAGCGAGAGCTGGTCCGAAGTGGGCAGGCCATAGAGGCCGCGCACCATGTCGGCATTGTCGTGCAGCCAGTAGCCGCTGACCAGCGTCCAGCTCGTCGGCACGTCCGCGCGGCCCTGGAAGAAGTCGCTGTTGGTGAACCAGGCCTCTTCCGGCAGCGAGGAGAGCGGGCGGCCCAGCGCGGCTGCGTCCTGCGTGCGGGTCTGGGTCGCCGCCTTGCGGTCGTCGATGCGCAGGCCCGCCTTGATGCGGCGCAGGAAGCCGTCGTCCCAGCCATAATAGGCGTCGAGCGTGCCGGTGAGGGCGCTGCCCTTGTCGCGGCTCGCATTGTCGTAAAGCTCGGCGACGTTCCACACGCTCGGGTCGGTCAGCAGCGAATCGTCGTCGAAATGATAGGAGGGGATGCCGCCGCCGGCATTGAAGTCCACGTCGATCCAGTTGGCGACGCGGTCCGTGCGCATGGCGATGAAGGAGGAGGATGCGATGCTGCGCTGATAGGCGAGGTCGCCGATGATCTTGCCGCGCTCGCCCAGGTCCCACTGGCCGTTCAGGGCATAGACGAAGCTGTCGGTCTTGGACCTGGTGTAGTCGCCGCTGTTGAACCCATAGACGTCATGCACGCCGGTGCGCGTCTTCACGATGTTCGAGCCGTCGTAGATGTCGACCGTGCCCGGATTGCCCCACCAGTCCACGAAGCTGAACTGGAGGCTGTTGAACGTCTCGCCGCGGAAGCCGGCATAGAAGACCTCGGCCGTATAGACCGAGCTGCTGTTGGGCGCCCATTGCAGCGCGACGTTGAAGGACGGGCGCTCGCGCTTGCCGTAGAGATCGGAGCTGAACACCGCGTCGCGGGAGAGATAATAGGGGACGTCCACGCCATTGATGTCCAGCGTCGAGCCCGGCGCGGTCGGCAGGCCGCGATCCAGGCCCGGTGTCCAGTTCACATTGTCGTCGCCCGGGAAGATGCGCTCCAGCGGGCCGAGGCCGGAGCCTTCGGGCGGGTTCTCCGTGGCGAAGGGCACGAGCGCGCCGGCCGTGGTCGTCTGGTCGCGATATTTCGTGCGCGTATAGCTGCCGTTGACGAGCAGCCCGATGTCGCCGATGCCGGTTTCCCAGCGATTGCTGATGAGCAGGGCGGCGTTCGGATTCACCTTGTCCGCCTGTTCATTGTAGATGCCGCGCGCGAGGCCGGAGATGGCGAAGCCGTCGAAATCGAACGGACGGCGCGTCTCGACATTGATCTGGCCGGCAAGCCCGGTCTCGATCTGGTCGGCCGAGCGCGTCTTGAAGACGTCGACGCGGCGGACGAGGTTCGCCGAAATATCCTGCAGGGCGAAGGACTGGCCGGCGGCGGTGAAGATGTTGCGCCCGTTGAGCGTGGTCAGCGCGTCGGGCAGGCCGCGGATGGAAATGGCCGCCGCCTCGCCGCCGGTGCGGTTGGTCACCTGCACCCCGGTCACGCGCTGCAGCGCCTCGACCACATTGTTGTCCGGCAGCTTGCCGACATCTTCCGAAACGATCGAGTCGACGATCTGGGTCGACTCCTTGCGGATGTTGAGTGCCCCGACGATCGATGCGCGCACGCCCGTGACGATGATCTCCTGCGTGTCGTCGGCGTTGTCGGTCGTTCCCTCGGCCTGCGGCGCGGCCTGCTGGGCATGGGCGCCTGCGGCCAGCACGAGCGCGAGACCGGAGGCCGAACTGGCAATGAAGGGCTTGAAGGACACTGGTTATACCTCCCCTGATCGCGCGTGCCGCGCTTATCGAATTACACCGACTAATTATTTTCAGCGACGAGTCCATGCAAGCGAATTTTTAGCCGGGCCCGCGGAGCATGAATGGCGCGAAAAAACGCTCCATAATCTGGTGAAATAACTTTGTTTTCATGGTCGACATGACGTGAGGCGGAAGATTGTTTCAGGGCGGGTGAAAGCGGAAAGAGCCTCGAAATGTGATAAATTTGTCAGACTGAATCTGCTCAATCCGCGATCCAGCCGGCACCGGGATCGCGCCGGGGCGCGAGCCGGACGGCGCCGTTCCCGGCCGCAAGGGCCTTGTCCGGCGCCACCGCCGACAGGAAGCGCGTCGTCCCTGCCGGTCCATCCACCCGCGAGAAGCGCGTCCGCCGCCTGAAATCGGCCGAGCCATCGTCGCGCGCCAGCAGGACGGACCCGTCGTCCCGCGCGAGGATCGCATGGCCGGGCAGCAGGATGGGCGCGATGGTGACGGTCGCGCTGCCGGCTGCATCCCCGTCCGGGGTGCGGGACGCACCGGTTGCGCGGAACTGGGTCGCGGGCAATGCAGCGTCCCCGGCCAGCAGGCGCGTCCCGTCATGGGCGAGGTGGCGGGCGGGATCGGCCTTGCTGGCGAAGCGCTCGGGCAGCGGTCCGTTGCCGACCGGAACGCCGAAATCGGGGCTGCCGTCCGCCTTGTAATAGAGCCGCTGGACGCGCGTGTGACGATCCGGATTGAACAGCGGATCGCCCTCGATCGCCTCATAGTCGCGGCCATGATAGACGAGCATGTCGCGGCCCTGCTCGTCCATGGTGAAGCTGTTGTGGCCCGGGCCATAGACGCTTGTCTCGCGGCAGGTGGTGAAGACCGGCTCGGGCGATTTCACCCATAGGGCGGGGTCCATGATGTCGGCGTCGGCCGGCGCGGTGAGCAGGCCGAGGCAGTAGCGCGCATCGGTGGCGCTCGCCGAATAGGTCATGAACAGGCGGCCGTTGCGCGCCAGCACGGCGGGCGCCTCGTTCACCTTGAAGCCCCGTATCTCCCAGTCCAGCGTCGGCACGGACAGGCGGATGGCATCCCGAGCGAGGGTCAGCGGCGTATCGAGCGGCGCGAGATAGAGGTTGGAGTTGGTCTCGATGCCCGGTTCGCGCTGGGCCCAGGCGAAATAGCGCGTGCCCCTGTGGACGAAGCTGGTCGAATCGAGATTGAAGCTGTCCCATGGCGCCTGGAACTGGCCGAGCACGGACCAGTTTCCGGTCATCGGATCGGGTCCGTCGCAGGCGATGGCATAGGTGCGGATGCGGAACACGTCCTCGCCGCCGCCGCTCGGTCCGGCCGCGAAATACATGATCCAGCGTTCGCCGATCCGATGCATCTCCGGCGCCCAGATGAAGCCCGACATGGGACCGCTCGAAAGATGCCGCCAGAGCACCCGCTCGTCCGCCGTCGCGAGCCCCGCCAGCGTGCGTGCGCGGCGCAGCACGAGGCGGTCATATTCGGGCACGGAGCCGGTCATATAGTAGAAGCCGTCATCATGCCGGAAGACCTGCGCGTCCGCCCGCCGGCGGACCAGCGGATTGATCGGGCCGGGGAGGGGCGATGCCGGTACGCCTGCGCGCGCGAGGCGCGAGCCGGCGAGAGGCAGCGCGGCCGTGCCGGCGATGAACTGGCGACGGGAGAAGATCATGCGGTCAGCCTCCTTGTGATGGGGCAGGCGGGTGTTTCGGGAAGATGCGCGGTCGTCGCAGACCGGACCGCCCGGTGCCGGGCAGGCGCGGGGCGGTCCCGCGAGAGGACGCGGGACTCTGGGCGGGACGGCCCGATCGCTGGCGCAATGTTCGGGAGCGATCCGGGCGTGATGCCCATCTCCGGTGGGACCGGCGGCATGGGTTCACATCCCGTCATCATTGTTCCGCCACCGGCCAGCCGTCCGCTCCCCAGCGCACGCGGGCGATGCGCAGGGTGGGGGCGCCATCGGCCTGCCGGTCATAGGCGTGGAACACGACATAATCCTGCCCGTCCCGGTCGTGCAGCCAGCCGGCATGACCGGGGCCGCGGAAGCGCTGCTGCTCCTGCAGGTCGGCGCGCAGGAAGATGGTGCCGCCCCCCTCCATCATGGAACTGCCGTCCTTGCCGAGATAGGGCCCGGCGATGGCCCGCGACCGGCCGATCACGGTATAATAGGTGCTGTTCACGCCCTTGCAGCAATAGTCGTAGGACGCCATCAGCCAGTAATAGCCGCCATGGGTGATGATGAAGGGCGCCTCGATCGGCGCGGGCGCGCCGGCGGGCGCGGGGCGTCGCGCGATGGCATGGGGTTTCTCGTCGGGCTTCAGCAGCTTGCCTGTCCGCGGATCGAGCGCGAACAGCTTGATGCCGCTCCAGAAACTGCCGAGCGCCAGCCAGTGACGCCCCTCGCGATCGATGACGAAATTGGGGTCGATGGCGTTGAAATCGTCGGCGGGCGTCGAGCCCACGACAGGGCCTTCGTCGCGCCAGTGATAATCGGGCGCGGTCCGGTCGAGCGTCGGGCTGGTGGCGAGGCCGATCACCGAGCGGTTCGAGCCGAAGGTCGAGACCGAATAATAGAGGCGATAGCGCCCGTTCACATAGGCGATGTCCGGCGCCCACATGCCGCTGCCGCCGGGCACGGCCTGCTTCGCCCAGTCGGGCAGGGTGGTGAAGACAGGCGGCCCGGCCGTCCAGTGGACGAGGTCGGGTGACGTGCGGGTCTCGATCAGCCGCGCGCCATGGCCGGTGCTGAACACATGATAGAGATCGCCCGCGCGGATGATGACCGGATCATGGGTCGGCACGAGATCGCCGGCGAGCTGGCTGTCCAGCGTTCGATCGGCCGGCGCGGCGGCGTCCTGCGCGGCCGAGCTCCATGCGAGCATCGCCAGCGCGGCGGGGACGGCCCGTTTCATGATGTCGGCTGCGGTCATATGTTCCTCTCCTCCTGCCCGGCAGGACCGGGCGCGGGCGGCGGCCGCTATCGCAGGTCCAGCACGACCACCGATCTGGCGGGCAGCGTGACGCTCAGGACACCATGGTCGATCCGCGCGCCGCTGAAGGCGACCGGCGTCACCACGTCCGGCGCGTCGAAGCTGTTGTGCGCGTTGATCGCCGGGCCGGTGAGCACGCGCCCGCTGACCTGCGTGGCATCGAGCCCGGTCAGGGTGATGCGCACGCTGTTGGTCTCGTTGGGATCCAGGTTGGAAAGGCCGACATGGACGCGGCCGTCCTTCGCGCGCACCGCCGAGCCGCTGACCGCGGGCATGGTGAACTGGTCCTTCGCATACCAGGGCGTCTCGATCTCGATCGGCAGCACCGTGGCGTCCTGCCAGGGCTTGTACATCTCGAACACATGATAGGTGGGCGTGAGCACCATCCTGGGGCCGTCCGTCAGGATCATGGCCTGCAGCACGTTGACCATCTGGGCGATGGCGCTCATCCGCACGCGGTCGGCATGGCGGGCGAAGATGTCGAGATTGACCGAGGCGATGAGCGCGTCCCGCAGCGTGTTCTGCTGGCGCAGGAAGCCCGGATGCGTGCCCGGATCCTGTGCATACCATGCACCCCATTCGTCGACGGCAAGGAAGACGCGCTTCCCGGGATCATATTTGTCCATCACCGCGCTGTGCTTCGTGATGAGGTCGTCCATGCGCAGCGTCTGGAACAGGGCGTCGGCCCAGCCATGCTCGTCGAAGTCGACGGCGGACACATGGGGCGGCCAGCCGCCATCGGGCAGCGTGTAATAATGGAGCGAGACGCCATCGAGCATATCGCCCGCGACGCGCATCATCGTCTCGGTCCAGCCATAGTCGTCGACATTGGCGCCCGAGGCGATCTTCAGGATCTTCGTGCCGGCCGGCGCCTTGATGAAGGTGGCGTAGCGGCGGGTCACGTCGGCCGCATATTCGGGGCGCATATTGCCCCCGCAGCCCCACAGCTCGTTGCCGATGCCGAAATAGGGCAGGGCCCAGGGCTCGCGATGCCCGTTGCGGGCGCGCTCGTCGGCCAGGCTGCCGGCCGGCGCGGTGATATATTCCACCCATTCGGCCATTTCGCGCGGCGAGCCATTGCCGACATTGCCGGAGATATAGGCTTCCGCGCCGACCTGCCTGAGCAGCTCGAAATATTCGTTGGTGCCCACGCTGTTCGGCTCGGTCACGCCGCCCCAATGGGTATTGACCTTGACCGGACGCTTCGCGGCGGGGCCGACGCCCTCGCGCCAGTGATATTCGTCGGCGAAGCAGCCGCCCGGCCAACGGATGACGGGCACGCTCAGCGCGCGCAGCGCCGCCACCACATCATTGCGGAAGCCGTTGGTGTTGGGGATCGACCTGTCGTTGCCGACCCACAGCCCGCCATAGATGCCATTGCCCAGATGCTCGGCGAACTGGGTGAAGATGCGCCGGTCATAGGTCGGGCCGGGCGTGTCGGCATGCAGCGTCGCCGTGGTCGGCCGGCCGCCCGTGTCGGCCGGGGCCGGCCCCGCCATCACAGCGGCCGTCAGGAGCAGCGCCGCCGCCGCGCGCCGGACAATTTTCCTCATTCCAATCCCCTCCCTCTCATGCGCATCGCCTGCGCGCGTCCGGTTCAGTCGTGAAAAGCCTCGGTCGTCTCGCGCCGGCCGCAGAGAAAGGCGTCCGCCACCAGCCGCAGCGGATCGAGGTCGACATCGCTGCGGCCGGTGCGGATCAGGTCCGCGAAATGCGCGTAGAGGCCGGGATATTCGCGGTCCTCATCCGCCCGCGCGTCGCCTGGCAGGGCAAGCACGGCGCCGCCCTTCGTGAGCTTCAGCGTGCCGGCGTCGGTCTCGACGAGGATGTCCCAGCTTTGCGGCCCGGTCTGCCGCCAGTCCAGGTCCATGTGGATCGGCGCGCCGCCCGCGTCGCGGAAATGCAGATCGGCGGCGATCGGCGTGGCCCGGTTTTCCGGCACGACGAGGGTCGCCTCCCTGAGGAAGAAGGGGCGCGGCAGGATGTGCGTGGCGATGGAGAGCGCGTTGATGCCCGGATCGAACACGCCCAGGCCGCCGGGCTCCCAGATCCAGGCCTGACCGGGATGCCAGACGCGCACATCCTCGCGCCAGACGATCGAGGCGGCGCGGACATCGCGCTCGGCGAGCCATGCGCGCGCGCCCGCCACGCCGGCGGCGAAGCGCGAATGCCAGCTCGCGAACAGCGTGGCGCGCGTCCGTTCGGCGACGGCCTTCAGCGCCCAGACTTCCGCGAGCGTCGCGCCTGGCGGCTTCTCCAGGAAGACATGCAGCCCCCTTTCGAGCGCCAGCGCGGCCAGATCGTAGCGGACCTGCGGCGGGGTGCAGAGCGCGACCGCGTCGATCGCGGGGCCTTCCTCGATCAGATGCGCCAGATCGCGATAGGTGGGCATGCCGTCCATGCCGGGATCGTGCCGGCTGACGAGCGCGGCGAGGCGAAAGGCATCATTGCCGGCAATGGCGGGTACATGCTGGTCGTGGGCGATCTTGCCCATGCCGACGATGGCGATGCGGATCGGGTCCATGGTCAGGCTGCTCCCGTCACAGGACCGCGACGCGCACGCCCCGCGGCGCGGCGCGGGTGAGGGGATTGCGGACCGGCAGGGTGAAGGGCGCGGCGCTGATCTCGAAGACATCCCCCTCCCGCGTGCGCACCCCGTCGCTGAACGAGAGCGTCGCGGTGCCGAAGAAGTGGACATGCACGTCGCCCGGGCGGCGGAACAGGTCATATTTGAAATGATGCTGCTCCAGATTGCCCAGGCTGTGCGACATGTTGGCCTCGCCCGAGAGGAAGGGCTTCTCCCACAGCACCGCGCCATCGCGCAGGATGCGGCTGGTCCCCTCGATATGATCGGGCACCTCGCCGATCAGCAGCTCCGCGCCGAGCGCGGCCTGCCGCAGCTTGGAATGGGCGAGCCAGAGATAATTGTGCCGCTCGGTCACATGGTCGCTGAATTCGTTGGCGAGGGCGATGCCGAGGCGGAAGGGCGTGCCGTCCGGTCCGACGATGTAGATGCCCGCCAGTTCCGGCTCCTCGCCGCCGTCGCGCGCGAAAGCGGGCATGGCGAGCGGCGCGCCGGGCCCGGCAAGCTGCGAGCCATCGCCCTTGTAGAACCATTCGGGCTGCTGGCCGGTCTCGCCGGGCGCGGGCTTGCCGCCTTCCAGTCCTTCCAGGAACATGCGCATGGAATCGGTCTGCTTCTCGGCCGCGGTGGCCTCGCGGTGCATCTTGTCGCGCCCTTCGGCCGAGCCGAGATGGGTGAGGCCGGTGCCGGTGAGCAGCAGATGGGCGGGGTCCTCATGGTCGATGGGCGCGAGCAGGCGGCCGGCGGCATGTTCGGCGGCGATGTCGATGGCCGCGCCCCGGCCATGCGCCGCGGCCGCCGCCGCCAGGGACCGGCCCGCTGCGATCGCTTCCAGCGCGAGCGTCCGGATACTGGCCACGCCCGGAAGCGTCCACGCCTGCGCGCCATCGGCCATGAGGACCGATCGCTCGCCAGCTTCGCTGCGATGCTGCAGCAGACGGATTGCCATGCGAATACTCTCCTGTCGGTGCCCCGCCGGGGCTTGAACTCCGGGCGATCCGGCCTTTGCCGGACCGCCCGCCATCTTGTCAGTCGAGGGTCGGAACGCCGTCGATCAGTTTGGGAACGCCGTTGCCGCGCGCACTGTCCGCGACATCGGCGGGCAACAGCGCGGGCGCGAGATTCTGGTAGGAGACCGGCCGCAGGAAGCGGTCGATCGCCAGACTGCCGACCGAGGTGGTGCGCCCGTCCGAGGTCGCCGGCCAGGGGCCGCCATGAACCATGGCGTGGCACACTTCCACCCCGGTCGGCCAGCCATTGGCGAGGATGCGGCCGACCTTGCGCTCCAGCAGGGGCAGCAGCCGTCCGGCCATGGCGAGGTCGCCGTCGTCCATGTGCAGCGTGGCGGTGAGCTGGCCTTCGAGTCCCGCGATCACGCTGGCCAGCTCGGCTTCGTCCCCGCAGCGCACGATGATCGACGAGGCACCGAACACTTCATGGCCCAGCGCCTCGTCGGAGAGGAAGGCCCGGGCGCTCGTCCCGAACAGCGCCGCCTGCCCTCGGGGCGCGCCCGGCGCATCCTTGCCGCGCGCCAGCGTCTCGACCTTGTCGCTGCCCGCGAGCCGCGCCTTGCCCTGCTCATAGGCTGCGTGGATGCCCGGGGTCAGCATGGTCTGCGCGTCCGCCTCCGCCACGGCGCCGCGCGCCGCCGCGACGAAGGCGTCGAGTCCCTCGCCCTCGATGGCGAGGATCAGGCCGGGATTGGTGCAGAACTGCCCGGCGCCCATCGTGAGCGAGCCGACGAAGGCCGTGCCGAGCGCGGCCGCGCGGGCCTTCAGCGCTTCGGGCAGGAGCAGCACGGGATTGATGCTGGACATTTCCGCATAGACGGGGATCGGCACCGGTCGCTGCTGCGCGAGGCGCATCAGGGCAAGGCCGCCGCCGCGCGAGCCGGTGAAACCCACCGCCGCGATGCGCGAATCCTGCACCAGCGCGCTGCCGATCGCGTTGCCGGGACCGGCCAGATGCTGGAACACGCCCTCGGGCAGCCCGGCTTTCCTGACCGCGCGGGCGATCGCGCCTGCGACCAGCGCGCCCGTGGCCGGATGGGCGGGATGCCCCTTGACCACGACCGGGCACCCGGCTGCCAGCGCGGACGCGGTGTCCCCACCCGCGGTGGAGAAGGCCAGCGGGAAGTTCGACGCGCCGAAAACCGCGACGGGACCGACCGGGATCATGCGCAGGCGCAGGTCCGGCCGGGGCAGGGGCGTCCGGTCGGGCAGGGCAGGGTCGATGCGGATCTGTTGCCACAGACCCGCGCGCACCACGCCCGCGAACATGCGGAGCTGGCCGACCGTGCGGCCGCGTTCGCCCTCCAGCCGCGCGCGCGGCAGGCCGCTCTCGCGCATCGCCGTGACGATCAGTTCGTCGCCGATGGCCACGATCTCGTCGGCGATCGATTCGAGGAAGGCGGCGCGCGTCTCCCGGTCGGTCGCGCGATAGCGGTCGAACGCCGATTCGGCGAGGGCGCAGGCCCGTTCGATCTCGGCGGGGCCGGCGACGGGAAAGGCCGTGCCTTCGGGCTGGCCGGTCTCGGCCGTCACGGACTGGAATTCACTCATGCGCCCCTCCTTATTTACTCCGACATATTATCGCAAGACGACAAGTGCAATCTTTGTCGTTCCGTCGAACCGGGCGGACTGTTAGACGGGACTTCGGAAAGCAGAATGGGTGCGCATGACATGAATTTGCCGGACGGCGGCGACAAGCCGGAGAAGCAGGCGGTGTCTCCCCAGACGCGGCGCGGGCCGGGACGGCGGCTGCACGGCGCGATCGCGCACAGGCTCGGCACGGCGATCCTTTCCGGCGAATATGCACCTGGCGACACGCTGTCGGGCGAGGTCGCCTTTGCCGAAGAGCTGGAGGTGTCGCGCAGCGCCTATCGCGAGGCGATCCAGGTGCTGACCGCCAAGGGGCTGGTCGAGAGCCGCCCCAAGGCCGGCACGCGCGTGCTGCCGCGCAATCGCTGGAACCTGCTCGATCCCGAAGTGCTGGGCTGGGCCTTCGCGGGGGAGCCGGACATCAAGTTCATCCGCGACCTGTTCGAGCTGCGCGCCATCGTCGAGCCGGCTGCGGCCCGGCTGGCGGCCGAACGGCGCGAGCGGGGCGACCTCAAGGTCATGAAGGACGCCCTGGTGGCGATGCGCCGCCACACGCTCGCGACCGAGGCCGGTCGCGCGGCCGACCGGGATTTCCACAATGCCATCCTCCACGCCTCAGGCAATGACGCGCTGCAGGCGCTCTCCGCCAGCATCGGCGCGGCCGTCAACTGGACGACCCAGTTCAAGCAGCGTTCCCGCGCCCTGCCGCGCAACCCCATTCCCGATCATGTCCGGGTCTATGACGCCATCGCCGCCGGTGATGCGACGGCGGCATCGGATGCGATGAAAATCCTCGTGGAGCTGGCGCTGGACGATACGGCGAGCGCCATGCGGGGATGAATGGAAGCGCTGCCCCGACCCTCCTCCGGGCCGGGAGGATCCGGGCCGTTTGCCCGTCCCGCTGCTGACCTGCTCTCGTCACCGGATCGGCGGCTCGTATCTCGTCAGTCGCCGACGGCTTCGTCCCCGCTTGCGGGCACGCGCGCGCCCCACAGCGCGTAGAACAGCACATAGAGTTCGCACGCCGCCGTCAGCAGGAAGGAGAGCTGCAGCCCGTACATGTCGGCCAGCCAGCCCTGCACGACCACGAGCGCGCCGCCGGCGATCGCCATGATGAGCAGGCCCGAGCCTTCCTCGGTGAGAGGCCCCAGCCCCTTGATGCCGAGCGTGAAGATGGTCGGGAACATGATGGAGTGGAACAGGCCGACGAGGATCAGCGACCACATCGCCACCGGCCCGGTCGCCATCACGGTGACCATCATCACGACGAAGGCCCCGATCGAGGCGAGCGCGAGGATGTTGGCGGCGTCGAAACGCTGCATGATCGCCGAGCCGGCGAAGCGCCCGACCATCATCCCGCCCCACAGGAAGGTGAGGTAGCGCCCCGCCTGCTCATGGGTGAGATTGGCGATGTGCGGCTGGCTGACGAAGTTCACGAACAGGTTGGCGACGCCGATCTCCGCGATCAGATAGATGAAGATGGCCGGAACGCCGAACACGAGGTTGCGGTGCTTCCACAGCGAGTGGTTCTGGCGGTCCTCCCGGCTCGCGCGGGCGGTGGCGACACCCATGGCGGGCAGCGGGAAGCGGGCGATGACGATGGCGAGCACCACCAGCACGGCGGCGACCAGCCCATAGGGCAGCACCACCGACTGCGCGTCCGCGAGGCGCTCGGCCTGGGTCAGCACCGTGCCCGCCCCGGCGGTGCCGCTTTTTGAGCGGCCGAGGATCAGCCAGGCGCCGAACAGCGGCGCGAGCATGGTGCCGGCCGAATTCATCGCCTGCACCAGATTGAGCCGGGACGAGGCCGTCTCCGGCTTGCCCACCACCGCCACATAGGGATTGGCCGCGACCTGCAGCAGCGTGATGCCGCTGGCGATGACGAACAGCATGGTGAGCGTGACGCCGTAGGAGGGCAGGCTCGCCGCCAGCATCATCCCCAGCGAGCCGGCCGCCATGACGAGCAGGCCGACGACCAGCGCGCGCTGGTAGCCGATATGCTCGATCAGCTTGGCCGAAGGGATGGACGCCACGAAATAGGCGATGAACCAGACGGATTCGATCAGCGTCGTCTGCGTGTAGCTGAGGTCGAACACGCTGCGCAGATGCGGCAGCAGCGTGTTGTTGATGACCGTGATGAAGCCCCACATGAAGAAGAGGCTGGCCAGCAGCGTGAGCGCCGGGCCGTAGCTTCGGCCGGGCTGCGCGGTCAGTGCGGGTGCCGCTGTCGTCGTGATCGGTGGCGCCATTCATCCGTCTCCAAGAGATGCGCCCGGCCGCCTTTTTGCGGAGCCGCTTGCGCTCGATTAATTTGTCCGACTATATACGCGACGACGACGCGTCAATGGGCGTCGATATTCTGGAGAAGAGGGATGCGAGGGGTAGCAAAGGCGACGCTGGGCGGTTTCGCTCTGGCGATGGTGGTGGTGACGCCGGCCCGGGCCGTCGAGGTGACGCGCGCGCCGGCCGGCGATCTGGCGGACGGCACCGCCGTCGAGACCGTGACGCTCAAGGCCGCCAATGGCGTTTCCGCGACAGTTCTCACCTACGGCGCGACGCTGCAGTCGCTGGTCGCGCCGGACAAGGGCGGCAGGCCCGCCGACGTGCTGCTCGGCTATGACGACCTTGCTTCCTATGTCGAACATCCCAATTATTTCGGCGCCACGGTGGGCCGCTATGCCAACCGCATCGCCGGCGGCCGGTTCGCGCTCGATGGCACGGCCTATCAGCTTCCGCGCAATGACGGCGTCAATTCGCTGCATGGCGGCGGGAAGGGATTCGACAAGCAGGTCTGGAACATCGTCTCGACGCAATCCGGGCCGATCGGAAGCCTCGTGCTCCGGCTGGTGAGCCCGGACGGCGACTCCGGCTATCCCGGCAAGCTGACCGCCACCGTCACCTATTCGCTGGACGAAGCCGGGGCGCTCACCATCGCCTTCGAGGCGACGACCGACAAGCCGACCGTCGTCAACATGACCAATCACGCCATCTTCAATCTGGCGGGAGAGGGATCGCCGGACGGCGCGCTGGGTCATCTGCTGACCATCCCCGCGCAGGCCTATACGCCTGTCGATGCCAATCTCATCCCGACCGGCGAACTGCGCCCGGTGGAAGGCACGGTGTTCGATTTCCGCGCCCCCCGGCGCGTGGCGGACGGCATCCGCGACGGGCGCGACCGGCAGATCGTGTTCGGTCGGGGCTATGACCATAATTTCGCGCTCGACAAGGGCGAGACGGCCACGCCGCAACTTGCGGCGCGGCTGGAGGATCCCGTCTCGGGCCGTGTGCTGGAAGTGCTGACCACGGAGCCGGGCGTGCAATTCTATGCCGGCAACTTCCTCGACGGCACGCTCATCGGCAAGCATGGGCATGTCTATCGCATGGGCGACGGCATTGCGCTGGAGCCGCAGAAATTCCCCGATTCGCCCAATCACCCCATCTTCATTTCCGCGCGGGTCGATCCCGGCAAGCCCTACCGGCATGTCATGGTCTATCGCCTTTCCACCCGTCGCTGAACGGACGTTTCATGACCGACCAGACCAGGCCCAAGCTGCGCTCGCGCGCATGGTTCGACAATCCCGACAATATCGACATGACCTCGCTCTATCTGGAGCGCTATCTCAACTATGGCCTCAGCCTCGAGGAATTGCGCTCGGGCAGGCCGATCATCGGCATCGCCCAGACCGGCAGCGATCTCTCGCCCTGCAACCGGCACCATCTGGTGCTGGCCGAGCGCATCCGCGAGGGCATTCGCGAGGCGGGCGGCATCGCCATCGAGTTCCCCGTCCATCCCATCCAGGAGACGGGCAAGCGGCCGACCGCGGGGCTCGACCGGAACTTGGCCTATCTCGGGCTGGTCGAGGCGCTCTACGGCTACCCCATCGACGGGGTGGTGCTGACCACGGGCTGCGACAAGACGACGCCCGCCTGCCTCATGGCGGCCGCCACCGTGAATATTCCCGCCATCGCCCTCTCCGTGGGGCCGATGCTGAATGGCTGGCACAAGGGCGAGCGCACCGGCTCCGGCACGATCGTCTGGAAGGGCCGCGAGATGATGGCGCAGGGCAAGCTGGACAAGGAGGGCTTCATCCGGCTCGTCGCCTCGTCCGCGCCTTCCACCGGCTATTGCAACACCATGGGCACGGCGACGACGATGAACAGCCTTGCCGAGGCGCTCGGCATGATGCTGCCCGGCTCGGCCGCCATCCCCGCGCCCTATCGGGACCGGCAGGAATGCGCCTACCGGACCGGCAAGCGCATCGTCGGGATGGTCGGCGAGGACCTCAAGCCCTCGGACATCCTGACGCTCGATGCCTTCCACAATGCGATCGTGGTCAACAGCGCGATCGGCGGTTCGACCAACGCGCCCATCCATCTGGCGGCCATCGCCCGGCATATCGGCGTCGACCTGCCGCTCAGGGACTGGGAGAGGATCGGCCACAAGGTGCCGCTGCTGGTCAATCTCCAGCCGGCGGGCGAATATCTGGGCGAGGATTATTATCGCGCCGGCGGCGTACCCGCCGTGGTCGCCCAGCTCATGGGACAGGGCCTGATCCGCGAACAGGCCATGACGGTCAACGGCAAGACCATGGGCGAGAATTGTCGGGGTGTGGAGATCGAGGACGAGCGGGTCATCCATCCGTTCGGCAGGCCGATCAAGGAGGATGCGGGCTTCCTCGTGCTCACCGGCAATCTGTTCGATGCCGCGATCATGAAGACCAGCGTCATCAGTGACGAATTCCGGGCCCGCTATCTCTCCAATCCGGACGATCCCGACGCCTTCGAGGGCCCCGCGGTCGTCTTCGACGGGCCGGAGGATTATCATCGCCGCATCGACGATCCCGCCCTTGGCGTCACGCCCGATACGCTCATGTTCATGCGCGGGGCAGGGCCGATCGGCTATCCCGGCGCGGCCGAGGTGGTGAACATGCGCCCGCCCGCCTATCTCATCACCGAGGGCGTGCATGCGCTGCCCTGCATCGGCGACGGGCGCCAGTCCGGCACCAGCGGCAGCCCCTCCATCCTCAATGCCGCGCCCGAGGCGGCGGCGATGGGCGGCCTGGCGCTGCTGCGCACCGGCGACCGGGTGCGCATGGACCTGGCGAAGGGCCGCGTGGACGTGCTGATCCCGGAGGCCGAACTCGCCGAACGGCGCGCCGAACTGGAGGCGCGGGGCGGCTATCCCTATCCCGCCTCGCAGACGCCCTGGCAGGAGATCCAGCGCAATCTGGTGGGCCAGATGGACAGCGGCGCCATTCTCGAAGGCGCGGAGGCCTATCAGCGCATCGCCCAGACCCGGGGCCTGCCGCGCGACAATCATTGAGACGGCAGGCATTGAGACGGCAGGCATTGAGACGGCAGGCATTGAGACGGCAGGCATTGAGAC